>MDSY01002571.1_pt1 | contig 30072 bp, 26 predicted proteins | sample 811131 | NCBI WGS metagenome assembly MDSY01 (sample SAMN05326643, study PRJNA326480) | marine metagenome | isolation source: seawater | place: Atlantic Ocean: South West | collected 2010 | reverse complement strand
TGGTTGTGAATAACGCAAAGAATAAAGTTTCACAGCATCCGAACAAATTTCGGAATCTCCAGTAGATGAGCAAACACCTTCAAAAGTTACCCACCGGCCACCATCTACTTGTGAAATTGTTCCAAGAAGAGTCTCTTTTTCAAGAAGACGAGTTTTTAAACTTCCGGACCATGTAATTATTCTTGCAACCTTTTTTTCATCGTCCCACATAAACCCAACGGGAGTCGAATGTGGTCTTCCATCTTTTCTAACCAGAGTTAAAATGCCTAGATGTTTTTCACTAACAAATTCATTCAAAGCTGCAGTTGTTTCTTGCGGTGTTAGAACTGCCATAAATTACCTTTCTAAATCTACTATTAACCAGAATACTTAGATTTGTATATCGCAATTGCTTCATGGTGATCTACCATTGCTTCTGGGTAACTCACTTCTAATCGCAATTTTCTATCAGGATTGTGAACTTCATTACCTAAAATATTTTTTAACTCTGGAACCCATTTACGAATATATTTTCCATCAGCATCAAATCTTTCACTTTGACGAATCGGATTGAAAATTCGGTGAGGGTTACTATCAGTTCCAGTTCCAGCAACCCATTGCCAATTCAACTGGTTTGAAGCAACATCTCCATCAACCAAATAATTCATGAAATGTTCTGCCCCAATTCTCCAATCAAGATGCAGATCTTTTGTCAAAAACGAAGCGACAATCATTCTTACTCTATTGTGCATAAATCCTTCAGCAAGTAATTGACGCATTCCCGCATCTACTATTGGGAACCCAGTTTTACCTTCTTTCCAAAGTCTGAAGGCTTCTGAGTCTTTATTCCAATCGTATTTTCGGTCACGATAATCTTTTCTTGAGGAGTCTGGACGATAATGCAAAATTTGCAGATAAAAGTCTCGCCAGCATAATTGTCTAACAAAGGCATCGCCACCAAATTTCAAAGCTTGCAACGCTACCTCCAGCGAAGAGAGACATCCAAAATGAAGATAGGGGGATAAACGTGATGTTCTATCACCTTCTATATCATCACGACCTTTTTCATAATCTGATATTTCTTTGGTTATCCAATCGTTTAATCGCAAAACTCCTTCTGTCTCCCCTCCTTTTAACAAAAAAGGTGAAAGATTTTTTTGATCATATTTTTCAAGAATTTCAATATGACCGCCATCTATATCAACGCTTTGAATAAATTTCGGCGTTTTTAAGGGCTTTCGCCAGGAGGTCTCTAGCCAGCGCCGATAATAAGGAGTAAAAACTTTGTATTCTCTCCCATCAGCTGGCGTCAAACGGCCTGGTTCTACGAGGGAAACACCCGGATGAACACTCACTCCAAACCCATTTGATTCACCTCTCTTAACCAATAGTTCCAAACGAGTTTTTGCCAAAAGACTAAAATCATTAGAAACATGAATCTGTTTTGATTGGGTTTCCTCAACTACTTTTGTTATCTCATCTATCCATTTTCCCTCCCGTATTATCAACTGTGAGCCAATTTTTTTTAAAGATGCATCGAGATCACGTAAAGAATCGATGAGAAATTGAAAACGGTTGGAACTGTGACTTTTTTTAGCTGTAATCACTTCATCAAAAACAAAAAGTGCAACTGTAGGACCGGGCATCGAAACAGCTGCTTCAAGTGCAGGATTATCTCTAACTCGCAAGTCTCTTGTAAAAACTATTATGTTTGGAAAATCCATACCGAGTTAAATTTTTTCTTGTAACTCATCAACTACTGATTTAACTGGTATCCGCTGAATAGCTTCATTTCGACGTTTTTGTAAAGCATCCCAAGTAAGAGTTTTCTCACTATCGCGCAATCCTGCTGCTCTTCTAAATGACTGGTCTGAAATGTCATCACTCGTAACTGAAAAACCAACTTCGGTGGCAACACGAAGTCCGTTCCGGGTAAAAAAACCTGATGAAATTTTTTCGAACTCTGCCAACAAATCCATTTCAGGACTTAAATTTTGAATTACTGATGAAAGATAAGCAAAGTTTTTTACAAAAAGCATCAATTCTTTAGGAATTCTTGCACCATGAGCTAAAAGATCTCTCACGATTACTTGAATCTCTTCCACAAATTCCTCTTCGCTCATTTCAAGAGGATCAAAATCATCACGTTCCAACTGAAAATCTTTAATTACAGTTTGGACGTCAGTATCCGATGGAAAAGCTCCAAGATCTCTCAACCCCATAATCTGCGCTTCGACATCACCAGTCATTAAGCCGACCACATAACGTAAAAACGCAATTCGGCGATCGCCGTTTAACCTCCCAGTAATTCCAAAATCTACTAAACCAATTTGACCATCTGTGTCTAAAAATACATTGCCAGCATGAAAATCGCCATGAAAAATCCCATGAATTACAGCTCCTTCTAGCAAACCATCAACCATTTGACGAAAAACAGCAGAAACTCGGTCTGCATTCATTTTCATTTCATTTGCTTCACCAAGAGAAAAACCCTCGACTCTACTCATTACAATAATTTTTGAAGTGACATAATCTAAATTTGGAATAGGCAATTCCCAAGTATTTTTTGGATTTGATTTCAAGGCTCTTTCAATTTCAAAAAGATTTGATACCTCAAGTTGAAAATCCAATTCCTCGCAAATTGTCTCTGCGAACAATTCAACTAGTGCTGGAGGATTTGTTAATGCTGCAATCGGTATACGCCCAACAAATTTTGGAGCCAACCATGCCATTACTTTTAGATCACTTTTAACTTGATCTTGAATTTTCTGCCTTTGAACCTTAATCACTACAGAAGAACCATCAACAAGTTTTGCAGAATGCACCTGAGCTATCGATGCCGCTGCTATGGGAACAGGATTAATAGATTTAAAAATTTTGTCTATAGGGCCTAATTCGTTCTCTATAGTTTTTCTGACAGTAACCCAAGATTCTGCCCTAACTTCATCACGACATTTTTTACATTCAGCTATTAGAGGTTCTGGAAATATTCCTTCAGCAGCAGAAATTAATTGTGCAAGTTTGATATATGTAGGACCTAAACGTTCAGCAGCTTCTCGTACCCTTCTGTATAGAAGGTTTTTTTCTGTCTCTTCTTCTTTACGTGAATCAATTAATTTCCAAATTATTATTGCTTTACCGAAATTTAAAACAGTTATCAATAACCTCTTAATCGGTGGAAATTTCGGACGTTGAATCAAGTACGGTATAGATTTTTGGATTTCAGAACGCTTTTTTGAAGCCTCTTTAATTAATTGATCCTCCTTTTTATCGGATACTCGACCCGTAACATAAACTGATTCACTCTCTCGATTTGTTCCAGCTTTGTAAAGTTTCTTCCCAGAAGAACTTTTAAATGTAATTTCGAGACGACTCGGTCCCCAAATCCCCATCGATAATGGTTTCCATTCAACTGGACTTACCAAATCAATAGAAGGAACTCTGTCAACAAAAACACTTAATGCTTCTTGCAATTCTGCACGTGCCAAAAACGCACCAAGACAATGGTGGGCCCCACTCCCGAATGCCATATGCGGACATTCCCGTTCACGTAGAATATTAAAAACATAACCATCATCGTCTTCTGTTTCACCAAGACTTGCAGCATGAAGTCCTAACAAAACTGTGCTCCCAGCAGGAAAAAATTTTCCTTCAAAGGTTATATCTTCAACCGCTAAACGTGCAGTAGTTCGAACTGCCCCTATATATCTGAGAGACTCTTCAATTGCGGTGGGGATTAACTCTCTTCTTTCTCTTAAAATTGAATACTGCTCAGGATGATCCGCAAGAACTGCAATTGTGGCTCCAAGTTGATTTCGAGTTGTATCAGTACCCGCCAATAAAAGAGCTTCCACCATTGCTATTAATTCATCAGAGCTAAGAGCGTCCCCATCTACCTGACTCTGGATGAGTTCTGAAATCAAATCATCTTTGGGCTCATTTGAACGATTGTAAATAAGATTTTTTATGTAATTGTCAAGTTCTTTCTGCGCTGCTGCTATTTCGTCAAGTCGAATTATTACAGAATCAGTATCAGCATCTAAAGCAGAAAAAATGACTTCAGCCCAATAGTCAAACAGCTCCCAGTCTTTATCGTCTGATCCCAATAACCTACAAATGATTGGAATTGGATATGGGCGGCAAAATTCTTGAACAATTTCACTCGTTGAGTTTCTAACTAAAGAATTCATCAGTTCACTTGCATGCTCCCTCATAAAAGGGCGCAACCGATCTGCACTTTTAGAAGTAAACGATGAATTAACTAACTTTCTGAGCCGCTTATGATCATCCCCTTCAACTGATAATACATTTGGCCTAATATTGAAATTAGATGAAACTTCAACATCTGTAATCGAACGCCTTGCTCGTTCAAACAAAATATTTAAATCCGATGCCGTTGACTCAAGAGAGTCCAACATCGAAATTCCTGACAGCACCGATATCCACCTTTGATCGCGAAGTATCGAGCGGACTTGTTTATATCCATGAACAAAAAGACCAGCTGGTGTTTGCACTATCCAATCGGAACTTTCCGCTAGCTGCTTACTGGAAGAGACAATTTGGCTAAAGTTCTCTGGCCTTAAATCCATATAGGGAACTGAACCGGGATCTGTAACTGATACAGCATTATTCACATCTGAATGATTACCAAAGTTTAGTTTCGTCATGCCAAAAATTTTTCTGCTTAATTCCTAAGTCTAATAAAGTATGGATCGCTGTAAGAATTGAAACAATATGACATCCGGCACGGATAAAAGACTGCTGAAAGTAAATTACTCTTCTAGCTCTTTTTTATTCCGTTTATTTGTATCCGATACATCCCACTCAACATCTACAACTCTTTGACTTTCATTATTTTTAGATCCCCATAAAAAAGCTTGGCCTGTCTTTAATTTCTTTACGAATCGACGAGTCAAAAAAGACCGCAACATAATCCGCGTCAAAGGAAAAAGTAAAAGTAAACCAATTGCATCAGTTGCAAATCCCGGAGTGAGCATTAAAACACCAGCTAAAAGAATAAGCAAACCTTCAACTATTTGTTTACCGGGAAGTTGACCATTTGCTAGTTCAATTTGAGTTTTTCTAATTATTTGTAGTCCCTCTCGCTTGACCATCCAAGCACCAATAACGCTGATAAATACAAGAGCAATTAAGGTGTTTCCAAAGCCAACTTGATGAGAAACTTCAATGATTAGATATAACTCAATAGCAGGCACTATCAAAAAAGCTGCAAATAGTAATAACAACATAAATTTATGCTACGTCTTCGTAACCTTAGAAGTAGAAAAATAGTTTCTTTCCAAATAAATAAAATGTCGAAAAAACCCTCAACACCTTCAAATAGACCCCCTTCAATAGATCAAATAGCGCGGGCTATCTCAGATCTAGATCTTCCTCATCCACTACTAGTAGATGCAGCACGTGAAGCAGTGAATAACACAAATGGGAATGATGTAGTAGAAGAAGCTCGAAAAATTGGTGAAATTATTTCTAGAACACTTTTAACTGACGTAATTAATGCAACAGGGGTCCTTTTACATACAAATATGGGTCGCTCTCCAATAAAAATTGAATCACAGAATCAAAATTTTAGGTTCTCTAATCTTGAGTTAGATTTAGAAACAGGAGAACGCGGTTCAAGACAAGATAGGTCCTCAAAGCTAATTGCCCGTGCTTGTGGAGCCGAATCAGCACTGGTTGTAAACAACTGTGCTTCAGCAGTTCTTTTAGTAATTGCAGCCCTTGCTGAAGAACGAGGAGTTGCAATTTCAAGAAGTGAACTAGTCGAAATAGGCGGGGGCTTCCGAATCCCCGAAATTATTGAACAGTCAGGGGCTCACTTAATTGAAGTAGGTACGACAAATCGAACACGCCGTAAAGATTTCGAAAAAGCAATCACTAAAAATGATGTTTCTTTGGTTTTAAAAGTTCATCAGTCAAACTATCGAATCGTCGGTTTCACAGAGACAACTGAAATCTCTGAAATGACCGGCTTAGGAGTCCCTCTTGTTGCCGATATTGGATCAGGTTTAATTGATTCTGCCTGCCCTTGGTTAGAAAACGGTCCTCCTAAATGGCTAATTGATGAACCAGCCGCAAAGCAAAGTCTTGAATCAGGTGCAGAAATCGTCACATTTTCGGGTGACAAACTATTCGGAGGTCCTCAAGCAGGCATAATCGCTGGCAAAGCAGAACTAGTCGAACTCTGTGCGAAACACCCTATAGCTAGAGTTGTTCGACCCGGAAGCCTTACGATGTCGGCACTTCAGGATGTCACTATCTCTTATCTAGAACGCAGAGCTTCTTCAATACCTTTTTGGAAAATGGCCACTTCTACCGTGGATGAACTAAAAATAAGAGCAAATAAAATAAGTAAAAAATGTGCAACTGAAACTTCTGCGACTCCGGGTGGCGGAACCTTACCAGGAGTTGAAATACCTTCTGCCGGTTTGAAACTCACAGGTGACCATGTTGAGTTTTTTAGACAACAAAATCCACCCATTATCTGCCGAGTAGATAACGATCAAACCTTCATAGATTTAATGACAGTACACCCAAGTGATGACGTTTTTATCGATGATGCGATCAAGAAAATTCAATAGGAATTTTCTGTTTTAATCATGCGAATAATAGCTACAGCAGGGCATGTTGATCATGGAAAATCAACTCTAGTTAAGTCTTTAACTGGATCAGATCCAGATCGATTTATTGAAGAACAAACTCGTGGTTTAACTATTGATTTAGGTTTCGCTTCGACAACTTTGCCATCTGGAACTGTTTTGTCAATTGTAGATGTACCCGGTCATGTTCGTTTTCTAAAAAATATGTTGGCTGGTGTAGGAAGTGTTCAAACATGCCTATTTGTAGTTGCGGCCACAGAGGGTTGGAAGCCTCAATCTGAAGAGCATCTTCGGATATTGGAATTACTTGGCTTTAAAAATGGGATAATCGTCATAACAAAAGTCGATCAAGCTGACAATGACCTTACTGAAGTCACATTGTTAGAAGTTGAAGAAAAAGTTAAAGGAACCTTTCTAGAAAACGCTCCATTAGTTAAAACAAACTCGTTAGATGGCAGTGGAGTGGACTTATTGTTAAAAGAAATTTCAGAACTTTTAAAAGATACGCCTGACCCAGATGATGTTCAGAGGCCAAGGCTTTGGATAGACCGCTCTTTTTCGATAAAAGGAACTGGGACAGTTGTGACAGGGACTTTGACGGGAGGAAGTTTAGAAATCGACGATGATCTAGAAATTTGGCCTTTAAAAGAAAAAGTTAGAGTTAGAGGAATCCAAGCCCACCATCTTGAACAAAATAAGATTTCACCCGGTAGTCGCTGTGCTTTAAATATCACAGGAGTTTCACACGGAGAAATTTCTAGAGGAAATGTACTTATCAAATCAGGACAATGGCACTTAACAAAAATGTTAGATGCTTCTCTTCAAGTACTAGAAGAAATTGATCACAATGTATCGCGCAAGGGTGCTTTTATCGCTTATTTCGGATCAGGAGAATACCCAGTTAAGTTGAGAGTTCTTGGCCCTAACTCAATATTACCTGGAGGAAAAGAGTCAATAAGAATGTTCCTACCAGAATCACTTCCTTTATTACCTGGTGACAGATTTATTTTGCGAGAAAGTGGACGTGACGAAACTATTGGAGGAGGTGAAGTCCTCGATGTAGACCCTCAAGAAAAAGCTTCAAAAGCAAAACCTGATCGTTCAATAGAGCGAATCGTTAAAGAAAGAGGCTGGATTAATACAGAAGAGTTAAAACTACTTACAGGCAAAAATATTGAACCCGATATAGATAACTGGGTTGTCGATCCATTAATTCTTCAGATGACAATTGAAACCGTCAAAGAAACAGTCAAATCTGCCGGACCTACGGGAATTGAATTGTCTTCCTTAAATGAACATCAAAGAGCCACTATTTCTTTGTTGAAAGACATGATCGTAGATAATGGAAGATTGAAGCTTTCTATATATGAAAATCAAACTTCCAACCATCCTTTTGTTGAAGAACTGCAAGATTCACTATTCGCGCCACCTGATCCTGAAGGAATAGACCGTTCTGAGCTCAGAGAATTAGTTCATAAAGGAATTGTTATTGAAGAAGGTGGGGTCTTTTTTTCCTCTAATGCTATTGAAGCAGCTTCTTTACTCGCTTCTGAACTTCTTTCTATTAAACCAGAAGGGTTTACAGTTTCGGAATTTAGAGAGGCCGCTGGTAATACTAGAAAACATGCAATGCCTCTGTTAAATCATCTCGATGGGAACGGGATTACGCGTAGACGAGATAATGTTCGGATTGCCGGACCTCGACTCCCTAAATTTGAAAGTTAAAAAATAATTTACTTACCATTAAATTATTAGTCTTTACTCCCCTTACGTTCTCTGTAATCACGCGCCGCTCCCTCTAAAGGTTCCACATCTAGCCAAAATCCATCTACAGCTGAAACTCTAATTTCGTCATTAACTTTTATGGGAGTTGCTCGATTTGTTTGAGCTTTCCAGATTGCTCCTTTAACTTCAACAGTCCCATTCGGATTTATTTCTTCAATAGCTTTTCCAAGTTCACCAACAATCCACTCACGGCCGATAGTGGGTGTTGCAAAACGCGTGCGAATCATCGCAGGCATACCAGCCGACATGCAGGTCACAGTTAACAAAATACCAAATAGCAAAGTCAGCCAAGAAAGAGAAAGTCCATCAAACAATAAAAGCGATCCGGCTATCAAACTTATAGTTGCTATAAGACTCCAGAATCTGGGTACTCCCGTTTGAACATCTATAGCAAAACTAAACATTGAAAAGATCAATAATGCTATACCCCATGGATTAGACGGAAGAACAGCTAGTCCGTAGAAACCCAGCAAAAGGCATAAAGCACCCAGTACCCCGGCTATACCCACTCCCGCTGTATAAAGTTCAAAAACAAGAAGACCCATACCAGCTAAAAAAAGTAAATAAGTGATAGCCGGACTTCCTACGCTATGAAAAAACTGATCGGGAGGGTCCATTTCTTCGAATCGAGTCTGAGTTAGAGGTTTGATTTCTCCCGAATCAATATCCGAAACAACTTCAAAACCTTCTAGACCGACAAGATGTTCTAATAGAACCGGTGAACTTCTAGCAATCCCTTTTTCTACAGCTTCTTCATAATTAAGGGTTTTTTCTTCTAGCTCAAAATTCTGATCCACCCCGAAACTATTAACTGGAAAATTACTCTGACCAATTTTTCCAATTTTTGATCCTGGCGAAATCCCTATATCACCACTGATTAAGGCCAACTCAACTATTGGACCTTTTGCTCGTGCCCCTGAAGGACCAACCCAAAATGAAATTGGTGTAGGTGAAGAACTAATTGATTTACCTAATGAAATAATTTTGTCATTTTCGACAACACTTCCAGAAATATTAATTTGAAAAACTAGAGCAACAGTTGCCTCCGAGTCAACTTCCGTAAGTGTCTCTTCCATCATTCTCACCATCACGGGATCCAGCAAACCTGATGCCTCTACCACAACCACACCTTTGGATGCATCTGTTGAAATTGATTTTGATTCCGCGCGAGTACTAGAAGAAAATAAAATGGGTATGACGAGTAAAGAAAATAGAAAAAACACTCTTTTTGAATTTTTTACATTTGTCATCTTTTATAGCAGCGTAATAAATAAAAGTAACTAAATTGCTTCTGGATCATTTAGAGCTAAAACTGCTTCCTCTACTGTTTCACGAACCGGAACTATTCTGTCAAAACCCGTCGTATGAAGAAGCCTCACCAATGCGGGTCGATTACACGCAACTGAAACATCTCCATCATTATCTCTAGCCCTTCTTATACCTCCGATTAAAGCTCCTAGTCCGGCCGAATCCATAAAAGGAACATCAGATAAATCAACCAAGACAAATTTTTCTTCAGCCAATTCCATTAGTGCTTCGCGAAATTGAGCGACGGTATATGCGTCAAGTTCTCCAGTGGGTCTACACAACACATAATTTTCGTTTCTTTCAACAGTGATCTCGAGCATTTTTTTACCTTATTTGAAACTTTCTTTCGAAGTTCGTAAATAAAGATTACAAAACTCAACACAAAAGTAAACATTGAGTTCATAATTCCTACGCTACGATCGCATTATGCCCGAAAAAACAAATGTTTTACTTGCAACTACTGAAGATCACATTTTTCAAGAAATAAGTGCTTCTTTAAGTAAAAACCATGAAATTATCAGGGTTAAAGAAGGCGTTAAAGTACTAAAAACCCTTATCGAAACTGCCCCTATATTAGTGATCCTCGATCTTCAAATAGGAAATATGGGTGGGATGGCGACTTCTTTAAATTTACGTCTTGAACAAAGAGCTGGTCGAATTCCAAGTCAAAAAATATTGATGCTTCTTGATAGACAAGCAGATGAGTTCTTAGGCGAACGCTCCGAAGCAGACTCATGGATTGTTAAGCCAATAGATCCACTCTCACTGAGCCAGCAAGTAGACGTACTCATAAACAGCTAAATTTCGGGTAGTGGCGCAGCTTGGTAGCGCGCCTCGTTCGGGACGAGGAGGTCGTGGGTTCAAATCCCGCCTACCCGACAAATAGTTGAGGGTAGTAATTAAGATATAACTAAATATGGCAACAAAATCCAACTCAATAATTGTTTCAGCACCCATAGAAGTAATTTGGGGTGTTCTTTCAGAGTTTGATCAGATTTTTACCTGGGCTGAAAACGTTGACCATTCATGCTTCTACTCAGAACAAGAGATAGGAGTAGGAACGACCAGACGCATCCAACAAGGACCAAATGTTGTTTTAGAAACCGTTACAAGTTGGGAAGAACCTGTGAGATTGTCTTATCAGATTGAAGGTCTTCCTCCAGTTTTTAAAAAAATAACTAACAATTGGGAATTATTTGATGAAGGTTCGAAAACGCGAGTCGAGTTGACTGTCCAAATCGCACCAATTAGACCTCCTGCTGAAATCGCAGCTCAAATATTAGGTAAATTTTTTTCACGACTAAACAAAAAAATGTTAACTGGGCTTAAAAATCAAGTAGAACAAACTCTTACTGACAACAGGAAAAAATATGCATCATCCTGATGTCGTAATCATCATGACTGATGAAGAGCGAAATGCGCCACCTTATGAAGGGGATGACCTCAAGGCATGGCGTGAAGAAGCCTTGCCCGCAAGACATTGGTTTCAACAAAACGGAGTTTCTTTCGAACGGCATTACACAGGTTCGCTCGCTTGTGTACCTAGCCGTCCAACACTTTTTACCGGACATTATCCAGATCTCCATGGAGTGACACAAACAGATGGAATAGGTAAAGAGGCTTCAGATTCTCGTATGCGTTGGCTACGACCTGGAGAAGTTCCAACTATAGGGCATTGGTTCAAAGCAGCTGGCTATGACACACATTACGACGGGAAATGGCATATTACTCATGCTGACCTGATAAACCCTGATACTGGATTACCGATCCCTACAAATACTGAAAATGGTGAGGTGATTGAGGAGAATGTTAAAACTTATTTAGAAGCTAATCCTTTGGAAGAATTTGGATTTTCCGGTTGGGTCGGTCCGGAACCTCATGGGGCGCCGCTTGCTGGCAATTCCGGATTCATTCGCGACAACTTAATTGCGAAACGTCTTGTTAAATGGTTAAAAGATCGCTATTTGCGAAGAGAGTTAGGTGAGGATGAAGCACTCCGTCCATTTCTACTTGTCGCAAGTTTTGTGAATCCACACGACATAGTTCTTTTCCCTGCGTGGCGGAGACAAGAAAACAATCCAATCAAGAAATGTGATCTTGATCCTCCTAAAGTGCCGGAACCTCCGACACGATATGAAAATTTAGAATCTAAACCTGCTGCCCAGATAGCTTACAAAAACGCTTATTTTTCAGGATATGGGCCTCACCGTCGAGTCAAAAAAATCTATGAGCGTAATGAGCAGGAATACCGAAATTTCTACTACAGACTTCATCTTGAAGTCGATGGACCAATTGATAGCGTTCGTAAAATTATTTCGGAAAATGCATTAAATGAAACAGTCATTTTCCGCACATCTGACCATGGGGATTTGTTAGGAGCACATGGGGGTCTTCATCAAAAATGGTTTACTTTGTACGATGAAGCTACACGAGTGCCTTTTCAGGTTGTCAGAACAGGCAGTAATCCCACTACTCCTAAAACTATTTCAAATGCACCGACATCACATGTCGACTTAATACCAACTGCTCTAGGTCTAGCAGGCCTTAAAGAAAAAGAATTGTCTGAGAAACTCTCCGATTCGTTTACAGAAATGCACCCCCTCCCGGGCTATGACCTTTCTCCTCTCATAGAAAATCAAAATGAAGATCGCTTTTTAGAAAGAGGTGTCTACATGATGACTAGGGACAACGTGCTTGAAGGAGACACTCTGGCATCTGTTCTTGCCCGTCGCCTTGGTCGTGGGAATAACCCACCTGCAGCGATGAGAATTCGTGTTCCTTCTGATGTTGCATCTAATTTCGAAGGTCTTGTGAAAAGAGTTAGTGAAACTGATGCGAAAGGCGGTGGAGAAAACATTTGGAAATTGGTAAGAGCTTTTGATGATCCTTCCACTTGGTCTGATCCTGATGTTCGTCACCTATCCTCTAGTTCTCCACCAGCAATACGACACAGAAATTCAATTATTCCTGACCAGTGGGAGCTTTATAACCTTGATTCTGATCCAATCGAATTAAAAAACAAATCAAAAGATCCTGCCTTTGAAGAAGTTTTAAATTTCTTAAAAAATTCTCTAAAACAGGAATCTGCAAATCAGATACCTGAAAGAAACAATCCTTGGCCTTATGCACGCCGAAGACCGCCAAAAGAACAAATACCAATTAAAAAACCTCTTCCTCCTGCAAGGGTTTTGAGAAGTCTTTTGCAAAAAGTAGGTCTTCACCCCGAAGACTTAGAACCTTTTGAATATGAATTAGATAATTTTCGAGCGTTGATTGTTGGCACTAACCATTCATGGCTCGATATTGCAAAACCTACTGGTGTTTTTTCCTCCGAAATGACTGTTCCTTACTATCTGTTTACTGATGCCGGCATTGAAGTCGATATAGCAAGCCCGTTAGGTGGACCAATTGCAATCGACCCCATGTCGATGAGGTCTGTTATTCGATCACGTCATGATGATCGTTTTTTACTCGATGATCTTTTAAAGGAAAAAATTCTTAATTCAATTTCAATGTCTGACATAGATGTTGAAATTTATGACGTTATTTATTTTGCTGGCGGTTGGGGAGCAAGTTTTGATTTAGGTTTTTCTGACATAGTTGGACAAAAGGTCACAGAAGCCAATATAAAAGGAACGATCCTTGGTGGTGTATGTCATGGACCACTTGGTTTCTTACGCGCTTCGAACCCACAGGGTCGTCCTCTAGTTGAAGGAAGACGTATAACCGGCGTAACCAATAAACAAGTTTTGGAGTTGGGAATTGATGCAACTCCGCATCATCCTGAAACTGAGTTAAGAAAACTAGGTGCAGATTTCAAATGCTCTCACCGTTTTCGTGATCCATTAGCAAATCATTGGGAAGTAGATGGCACTCTTGTGACTGGTCAAAATCAAAATGCTGCCCCTATGGTTGCAAGAGAAATAATGAAATTGCTTTCAAAAAACTAACGTTTAGTCAACTCGTTTTAGAAAAGATAAAAAGTTAATCTAGATATATGGTTCTAGATAATGAGGAAATAAAACTCTCTGAAAAACTACAGAAAATGTACCAGGAGTTTCTGATTTATGTAGAACAAGAGAATGTGGAATTTGACCGCAATGAATCTAAAAAACTTGAACTGAAACTTGAAGAAAAAATCCAATGGCTTAATAGGTATTTAATCCATTTAGAAAAAGGTGGAAAGCGTATCCAAGCTGGACCTGATTACTGGGTCCAACACGAAAACCACAAATTGATAGTCGAATACGGTGAAGATGAACAAGGAAATATCAAAAAAGATATTTTATTTCTTTGGTGTGAGACCTGTTCAGACATTGTCAGTTCACATGCAAAAAAATCTTATGAAAATCAAGATTTCGAAAAAATCAATAATCATTTCGGACACGAAATAAACCCAGTACGAAAAGGTCAAAATAGCAAAACAATCTGTTTGACTTGCAACAACTGTCAAAAAAACAAAGTTTTTTTATGCAGTGACATTAGCGACTGGTTCGACGAAATCTAAAACTATTCCTTAACAAAGAAAATACGATCTAAAGATCAACTGTTATCGAGGAACCTTTAACTCTTAGCGTTATCATTAAATCACTCCGGCAAATTTTGCCGGTGGGTTTATGGCGGGTTTCGGTTCACACCACTTCCTCACCGTGAACCATTCTATTTTTAAGAAAGCGTCGTATAACGCCCTAACACGACCTGCACGCGCGGGTTAAAGGAAAATATGTCAATTACATTCGCCGAACTCGGCGTGCCTGAAAACATCTGCAGGTCTCTAGAAAATAAAGGAATCTTAAAACCTTTTGAAATTCAAAAGCTAACGATAACTGATGGACTTGAAGGCCATGATATTTGTGGACGCGCCCCAACAGGGTCTGGAAAAACTATTGCCTTTGGAATCCCTCTAATCGCAAACAGCAAACGTGGAGAACCAAAACATCCTGGCTCGCTAATTCTCGCTCCAACGAGAGAACTAGCAGAACAAATATTTTCTGAACTGCGAACATTTGCCGGAAAAACAAAAATTGGTGTTGTCTATGGCGGAGTAGGTTACGGAAATCAAATCAAGTCGTTAAAACAAGGAATAGATATTCTTGTCGCCTGCCCAGGAAGACTTGAAGACCTAATTGAACAGGGTTTCGTAAACCTCTCAAATGTTAACCATGTAGTTTTAGATGAAGCAGACCGTATGGCTGATATGGGTTTCATGCCTTCAGTCAGGCGTTTATTGGATCAAACAAATTCGGAACGGCAAACTTTTCTTTTTTCAGCAACTCTGGATAAAGATGTAGCAAAGCTCACCCGTGAATACCAAACAAACCCGATACGACATGAAATAGGTGAAGAAACACCTGATATCAAATCTGCTCATCATCTATTTTGGAAAATTACAAACACAAATAAAACAGAGATAACAGCAGAAGCTATAAATGCAGTATGGCCTGCGATTATTTTTTGCAGAACACGACACGGTTCAGATCGCCTTGCTAAACGACTCAACAAACTTGGAATCCACGGAGTAACAATCCACGGCGGTAAAAGTCAAAATCAAAGATCTAGAGCACTAGCAGATTTCACTAAAGGACGTGTTCAAGCGCTTATAGCTACAGACGTAGCTGCAAGAGGAATTCATGTAGACGGTGTCGCATCTGTAATTCACTACGACCCTCCGGAAGACCATAAGGCGTACATACATAGATCAGGAAGAACTGCCCGAGCAGGTCAAAGTGGAGTGGTCCTTTCATTTGTGGCTCCCGATCAAAAGAAAAAAGCTCGTCGACTCCAACATAAAATCGATATTGATCAACCAATAATGGAACCCGATATTGAAATCTTGAAAACTCTTTCTCCTGTAAATAACTCTGACAAAAAATTTCAAGCTCCTTATAAAGAAAGAAGTGAAACTAAAAACTCAAACTCGAAAAACTCTTCCCACAAGAAAAACGGTAGTCAAAAGAAACAAGGAAGCGGCAAACGTAGAAGTAATAACAGTAGTAACAAGCACCGAGGTGGCAACAAACATAAAAACAGCAACAAAAATCGCAATAGAAACAAGCACCGTCCGAGTGGATCTAATAATCAAAGCAGCCAATCAAAAAATAAAAACCATACTTCCAGTTCAAAAAAGAACAGCCAATCAAAAAACTCTAAAGGATCTAACCGTTCTTCAAATAAAAACAGGAACAATAAGAATCATCAAAACCGTAAACAAAATCAGAAAGCTTACGCTTCGCGTTAATTAAGTATTTTAAAAGAATCCAATTTTGTAAGTAAAGACAGTTTTAAGTCGGCAAACTTAAAAGGAAGACTTTAACTTTCAAGAAATCACGTGAAGAGTAAATGGAACTTTCAGACCTAGATATAGCAGAATCAGTACTTGATTTGATCGGGAAAACACCCATGGTGCAATTGAAAAAAATTGCATCAGATTTACCGTGCCCAGTGATTGCAAAAATAGAAACTACGAATCCTGGCGGGAGTATAAAAGATCGTGCAGCAATATCAATGATAGATGCTGCCGAAAAAGAAGGACTTTTGAAACCAGGGGGAACCATTATTGAACCAACCTCAGGGAATACAGGCGTAGGTTTGGCAATTGTTGCTGCTCAACGTGGCTACAAATGTATTTTTGTGATGACTGACAAGGTAAGCGAAGAAAAAGTTTCTTTATTAAGAGCTTACGGGTCTGAGGTAGTTGTCTGTCCAGGAGCTGTTGAACCTGATGATCCCCAATCTTATTATTCGACAGCCGAACGTTTAGTAAAAGAAACTCCAAATTCTTTCCAACCAAACCAATACCATAACCCGAATAACCCTAAAGCACATTACGAAACAACTGGTCCTGAAATATGGAAACAAACTAATGGACAAATAACACATTTTGTTGCAGGTGCTGGAACAGGTGGGACCATTAGTGGTGTAGGGAAATTTCTAAAAGAAAAAAATAAAGACATTCAAATAGTCGTAGCTGATCCCGAAAATTCAGTTTTTTCAGGAGGATCAGGACGACCGTATCTAGTCGAAGGAGTGGGTGAAGATTTTTGGCCAACTACATACGATCAAAATATTGTAGATCTAACTATTCCTATTAGCGATGCAGATTCATTTTCGATGACGAAAAGGGTTACTGAAGAAGAGGGGCTCTTAATTGGCGGATCCTGTGGTACAGCTATAGCGGGAGCATTAAAGCTTGCGAAAAATCTGAACGAAGATGATCTTGTAGTGGTGCTTCTTCCTGATTCAGGAAGAGGCTATTTGAGTAAAATTTTCAATCCTATTTGGATGACAAAAATGGGATTCTCAGATAATAATGATTCGCTATTGTACAAATCTGTTCACGATGCAGTTAAATCTAAAAACTCAGGGACTCCCGAACTTGTATACCTGAACCCTGAAGAAACAATTTCATCGGCTTTAAAAACTATGGAAGAAAATGAGATCTCTCATTTGCCCGTGGCAGTCGGTGAAATGCCTATTTCTGCGGCTGAAGTAATAGGGTCTGTGTCAAAAGAAATATTGATCAGCAACTCAAAAAATAGTGATGGTCTCACTGTTAAGGATTTTTTACAACCTCCGCTTGAACTTGTTGGCGTAGGAGAAAATATTTCTAATGTTGTTAAACTATTTGATAAATCAGAAACTTTTTTGGTGTTGGATAAAGGTAGACCAATTACTGTTCTCACAAAATCTGATGTTGAAGATTTTGTGTCGGAATCGGAAAACCTTTTAGATTAACAGTTGGTGAATTGATGGAAACACACGGTGGCGACCCACTAATGTCAGGTTTTGAAGACCATGAAGACTTTGGCTTTGAAACCAGAGCTATTAGGGCAGGCCAACCACATGATTCACGTACGGGCGGGGTTGTAACACCTATTTCGTTATCAACCACATTTGCACAAGACGCTGTTGGAAAGCCAAAGTTCGGATATGAGTATGCAAGAACAGGTAATCCGACTAGACATGCATATGAAACATGTCTAGCAAGTCTTGAGTGCGCCCAATATGGCTTTGCGTTTTCTAGTGGAATGGCAGCGGAAGATTGTTTGCTCCGCTTTTTACAACCAGGTGACAAAATTATCTTAGGAAACGATGCTTACGGAGGGTCTTTTAGATTAATAGACAAAATATATGGTCAAAATAAAATCTCTAATGAAGCAATAGATCTCAGCGATCCAAATTATCTTAGAGAAACTTGGACTAACGAAACGAAAATAGTTTGGCTTGAAACTCCTACGAACCCACTACTTAATGTTGTAGACATTCAAAAAATCTCCGATATTACTCATGAGCTTGGAGGATTGCTGATAGTCGATAACACTTTTGCTACGCCCTATTTACAAAAACCTATTACTTTAGGCGCTGATGCGGTTGTTCATTCAGCTACAAAATATTTGGGCGGTCACAGCGATGTAGTTGGCGGGTTTGTGGCGACAAATAACGAAAAACTTGTAGAACATCTTTCCTTTACACAAAATGCGGTTGGAGCTGTCCCGAGCCCATTCGATTGCTATCTGGTTTTAAGAGGAATTAAAACACTAGCCGTTCGTATGGATCGGCACTGTGAAAACGCCAAAACGGTCGTAAGCATGTTGAGTGAACATCCAAAAGTAAAACAAGTTTTCTACCCAGGTATTGAAAGCAACAAAGGACATGAAATTGCCGTAAGTCAGATGAGTAACTTCGGCGGAATGGTTTCCTTCACAGTCTCTGGTGGTATTGCGATGGCAGAAAAAGTTGCTGCTTCTACAAAAGTCTTCACATTGGCAGAATCTCTTGGAGCTGTTGAATCGTTGATCGAACACCCTGGGGTAATGACACACGCATCAGTTGCAGGTTCTGCACTCGAAGTACCGGAGGATCTAATACGTATTTCAGTCGGTATAGAGTCAATCGAAGATCTCGTTGGAGACCTAGAACAAGCACTGGCTATTTAACTAGATTTTGGCGGATTCCTTTCGAATAACTATTTTTAGGTATTCTTCATTATCGGTATTTTTTCAGATCATCCATCAACAGTTGGAGAATCATGGTCGGAACACGCACTTAGGGCTTTAAAAATTTCTTTTTCAATGGTGGCAGCATCAGCTGCTGGAATTGTTCACGCAATATTTCCCTTCGTCTTTAAAACAAAAGCCAGTGAAACAATAAAAAGACTAAATAAGGAAGTAGAAAGTATTGAAGCTAAAAGTTCAAACGAATCTTAAGAATCAGATCCTTCTACGACTTTCACCATTCCACCATGCTTTTGGTTTTAGCCGTTCTCCATAATCAAAAAAATCATTAAGCATTAACATTATGTTTCTTAATTTTGTTGAAGCTAAGCGCAAACCTATCCTGTGTCGAAACTTTGTGAAGTCTTTGTTATAGGGACAAACACGCATACAGATCATGCAGTCACTTACTATTTTGCCCCAATAAGAAAAACATTTCTCTCCATCAACAGACCATTTTTTTACACCTGAAATTGATGACAAATTTAGTTTTACTGGTGAAGGTTCACCATCAGGTATTGCTTTTGGTGGACATGCATCCGTGCACTTTCTGCAGTTTTCGCAAAATTTTGTAACTCCAAACTCAATTTGGTTATCAAATGCCATTGGAGCATTTGTAAAAATTTTGCCAAACCTAACTCTTGGTCCAAATTCACGCGTTATTACCATTCCATGTCTTCCATATTCACCGAGTCCGGCTTGAATCGCTAAAGGAATTGCTAACGCTGTGTCATTTAAACTTGGTACCGCTAAATAGCCAAGGTTTAAAAGCCATTGAGCTGTTGCTAAAAGTACTAACGCATCTTTTGAATAACCTAGGCCTACCGCTGCGCCTGAAAGTGCTGAAGGTACTGTATCAACGAGGTCGTGATCCATTGCTTGACCAATTACTATGACGCCTTGAAGATTTTCTGGAAGACCGACAGGAAGACCTTCAGGTTTTCCTTCACTGGAGCTTCGTGCGTACCGTTGGGTATAAACCCACCGCTCATCAAATTTGCAAATGCCAACTAAATCTGCGCCAAAAAGTTTTGATACTTGCTTAATAGTTTTTGAAGCTTGTTCTGGGCTGCCCAAATCAAAACCTTCTTCTGGGCCGGGCCGTAGTTGACTTAACGGTGAAAGAAACCCATCTCTTAAATCGTCTGCGTCTCGCATTTCAGCGAATACATCTGCAACATGCCATGCGGCATTTCTGATCGCGTAATCTCTCTGTTCAAATCCTGATGCATTGCGCCATTTTTTTAATGGTTCACGATGTGATCTAAAAAATTCGCGTGCGCCATCGGTGGCAATTTCAGAATCCCAAAAAGCACGATTAAAAACATCGTTTACTTGATTGAACCTCTCGAAATTTTCTAATACTTCCCAAGAAGGACCTTTTATTAGATCCGACAATTACTTGAATCCAAAAAAATAAAAACCATTAGTCTCCCCCGTAAAAATTTTAACCTCAATAGGTTGAAGCTAACCAATCCTAGAAGCACAGTTACAGAGAAAAAATCAAATTGGGTTTTTGAGAGTAATCATGCCTTCAGCGGTAGCTAATAGATTTACTAGAGGGCTTTCAGAAATTTCGGGTAACCAATAATTTAGGTCTGAAGAGAAACTCTTCATCAAAGGATGTTCAAACAATGGATTTTGCTCATACTGATCCGTTTCTAAATCAAAAAAGATGTCTTGCATACCGAGAAAATGGACAAGTTTTCCGCGATTATCGCGGTGGACGACTAACCGGCATTCATTTAAAGGAAGCTCAATTCTCTCGGCAAATACTCTGAAGTCAAATTCCCAGTGCACAGTTTTTCGCCATTTATCTGGCTTCCCACCTTCTAAAAAGGTCCTAACTGAATTCCCTTCACACTGTTCAGGAATAGTTATACCTGCTAGGTCTAATAGAGTTGGCATCACATCAACATTCTCTGTGAATTCTTCAATTACTAAACCCTTAGGACCATCTAGAGCCGGATATCTAACAATCATGGGGATATGAAAAGCTTGATCATGAAAACCAAATTTGGAAACTAAACCATGATCCCCCAACATTTCACCATGGTCTGATGTCACCAAAACAATCGTGTCTTCACCCAGTCCTTTTTGATCTAAAAACTTAATCAATCTGCCTATTTGATTATCTACTTCAGTGACCATTCCGTAATAAGTTGCTTTCAATTGAAGCCTGTCAATACTCTCTGAGGGAGCCTTAAAAAAATCAATTGTTGAAAGTGAATCTATAAACGGATGGTCGCTCCCGCTAGGAGATATAGGTTCATCTATATCAACAGGATCATATAAATCGTTATAAGGAGAAGGTACAACAAAAGGTGGATGCGGTCTTAATATTGAAACGTGCATGAACCACGGGTCATGCAAATTTTCTAACCGATCAATTACTTCTCCAACAACAAAAGCGGTCTCAGTTTCATCCGTCTTATAAGGTGAAGGCGGCCATGTTTTTCCTCGTCCCAACGGAATTTCAATTTCTTCGATTCCTTTTAGAAATCTTTTTCTATCAGAAACATCATGTCCTTTTTTAGAAAGCCATTGATACCAAGCTTCTCTATCATCTGGAAGTGGGAGAGCTACATTAAAACCTGGCAAATGTCCTTCATAGGTTAAAAGACGTGGATCATTTTCATCTGTTGTCCGTGGGTCAATGGTTGTATCTGTATATCCGAACAACAATGGGTCGTAATCAGCTGCACGAAACTCTCTAGCAATATTTGTAAATTTATTATCGAGTGGTGTCCCGTTAAAAACTGACTGATGTGTATGCAAGTAAGTCCCTGTTAATAAACTTGCGCGACTAGGCCCACATGGGGAAGCTTGAGTGAAATGATTCGCGAATCTAACACCCTGGCTAGCTAATGCATCTAAGTGAGGTGTTTGAACAACACGTTCTGAGCGCGTTTCAAGACAATCTGCTCTTAACTGATCGATAGTTATAAATAGTATGTTTGGCTTTTTCATTGTTATTCATATAAATCTTTTCAGATAGAAAAGCATGTGTCCTGATCGGGCTTCAAGGTAAAGTCCCCCGATGAGAAAAATAAAACAGTTCTCCCGTTCAGGTAGACCTTTCGGTTTATTTTTGTCTGCCAGTGGGATGTTTATTGTTTCAACGGACTCTTTGTTCACACGAGTTGCTGAAATAGATGGTTGGACTATCGCTTTTTTTGTTGGTGTTTTTTCTGTTCCTTCAATGTCCGTAATTGTCTGGAAGACAGTAGGTAAAAACTTAGCGTCAGAAATTAAAAACTATAGATGGCCACTCTTCATCTCTTCAGCTCTGGCAGCTATCGGAACTACTGCATTCATTCAAGCTGTAACGAGAACTGCAGTCGCAAACGTTGTAACCATTATTGCCGGTGCTCCGATTTTTGCTGCTTTAATTGCCAAATTTGCTATAGGTGAAAATACTTCTGGGAGAATCTGGAAAGCTATAAGTGGGACATTTTTTGGAATCCTAATAATTGTTTCAGGTTCTTTAGCCACTGGAGGTCTCGATGGAGATCTAATGGCTCTTCTAGCAATCTTAGTTTTTAGCACCAATCTTGTTATTTGGAGACATTTCAAAGAAATGTCCAGAACTCTTGTTGTTTTGATTGCACCAATTTTTATTATGTTTTTTACTTTTATCCCAGCTCAATTCGACACATTAGATAAACGTGCTCTTTTGTGTACTCTGGGGATGGGTTTGTTTGTAGGACCGATTGCGCGAATATGCATGGTTTCCGCTACAAGACATGCTTCAGCTGCAGAAGTAAGCATGTTTACTCCGGTAGAAACTATCTTCGCTTCTCTTTGGGTATGGCTGTGGTTTGATGAAGTTCCTGAAGTTACGACTTTTATCGGAGGATTTTTAGTCCTTTCTTCTGTTTTTTATGGAATTAGATCAAATAAGTAAATTTTTAGTAATACCTTAGAGTTCCTATGAATGAATCTAAAAAATCTGATTCGAGTTACGCAGTAGTCTCGGAGCTGAATCACTTAAAAGTCGATTATGAAATTATGCCTTGCGATCCTGATTTAGCTGATACAGCCAGCTTTTGTGAGAATTATGGAATTTCTCCCCAAGATTCAGCTAACGCGATTTTGGTCGTTGGGAAATCGGATCCAAAAATTTTTACTTTATGTCTCGTATTGGCGACACATAAACTTGACGTAAACGGTGTGATACGTAAAAAGTTAGGGACAAAAAAAGCTTCTTTCGCTGGTGGTGAGGAAACTGAAAATATTACAGGGATGATAGTCGGCGGGGTAACGCCTTTTGGTCTTCCCTCACCTCTACCCATCTGGATAGATGAAGCAGTTATGGAAAGGGCTTCAATAATTGTGGGGGGTGGAAGTCGGGATCAGAAAATAAAGATAAATCCAGATGCTCTTCTAAATCTTACAAATGTAGAAGTCATTGAAAATTTAGCAAAATTGCCTGAGACTTCTTAATTCTTTAATTTTGTTCAGATAAATGCGCTGTCAATGCATCACGAGCTGAACTTGCTGGTGCTTCTTGGAGTAACGTTCCAACGGTTCTGCGTCTTCCCATAGCAGTCAATAAGTCTGTGACTAACGTATCAACTACATAAAGAAGGTCTAATCGCGATCCTTCTGTTAACGGGTCAGCCATCAGACCATCTATAACAGGTCCACATTCAATTTCAGCTCTGACCATCTTTAGAGCCGCTTGTTCCAATTCGTCTAGCGCATCTAGTGCGAGTAGAAGATTTTTAGCTTCGCTATCTGAAATCATTAAATGAGATTGTGTACCAAAAAAGCTCTTAACACGGGGATACCTGAAAGTTTTACCTACTCATATTACGGTTCTTAAATGGACCTAAATCAATTACAGAACTTGATGGAAAATCTATATGGAGAAGATGATAGAAACCGTGGTCTTCCCTCAACAGTTGCATGGTTGTGTGAAGAAGTCGGAGAACTAGCTCAGGCCGTTAGAAAAGGATCACGAGAAGATCAACTCCATGAGTTAGCTGATGTTTTAGCTTGGTTAGCTAGTATTGCCAATCAGCTTGACTTGTCTCTTGAAACGGCGATGGAACGTTATGTGAAAAATCCGCCCTAAAAAATTTAGAGTTCTTTAAGTACAGACATAAGCTGAGGTAATTCCATCCCTCTGGCTATTATCTCATCCATTCCGCCCACAACACCTGTGAGATTTCCAACTACCAAATGTTCTAAACCGGCTTTTGCATATCCTTCAAATTGTTTACCTAGTTCTTGTGCGTTTCCTACAAAAACTACTTTTTTTACCATCTCAAAAGGAATTGTTGGTGCCAAATCTCTTAAATCATCTGCATTTAAATCATGAATGATCACATCTATAAAACCTTTTGAATCATTTCCTAAAGGATGCTCAAGACCATGCTCTTCCCAAATCTCACCCATCGCAAAAAGACCGAAAAGTTTACCCAATGGTTCTTTTTCAAACATTTCTTCAGCTTTATCCATTGATTCACAAAACAAAATAAATGCTAGATAAGAGGCTTCTGGAACAGGTCTTCCAAATGACTTTGCATGCTCAGCGATAATTGAAAGCTTGTCTTCATATTCTTTAGGTGATAACCACCATGCTGGGATCCAACCATCACCGTACTGACCAGTCAAACGCAACATTCTTGGTCCATGTCCAGCGATCCAGACAGCTGGTTTACCTCTACCTTCAGCTTCTAAAGGTAAGCCCATACGGCCAATCTTATTGTCGGGCATATGACCGTCATCAAGTAAAGAACGCAACTCAATAAGACACTCTTCAAAAATTCCTACAGGTTTATCGAAAGGGTACCCAAAAGGAAGAAGACTTTCAGCTTCCCCTGAACCCATTCCCAAAATGAATCCTCCAGGGATTAAATCATTAAGTGAAAGTGCCGTACGCGCTAGATCTGCTGCTCTTCGACGAGTTGAATCGGTTACTGAAATTCCATACGTTTTATCAGTCATAGTTGAAATCCGTGCTCCATAAACAAATGGGTCATAAAAAGCATCTGGGTCGGCTGCTAATGCTGAGAGAGGTGTCTCTGACCATAAAGCCGGGTGAAATACTCCTAGTAAATGATCTGGAGCCCAGTATGAGTCAGCTCCCATTTCCTCATAAATCGGAAGCATTTGTTCTGTACTTCCAAATGGAAATTGAGCGGGAAGTGTAATTCCGACTTTCATAAGTAAACCTTTCTTTCTTATCTCAGCGTTTTAATAATTCTTCTGCAATTTGAATTGCATTCAATGCAGCACCTTTACGAAGATTGTCACCAGATAGAAATAGGGCTAAACCATTTTCCACAGTTTCATCTTTTCTTATACGTCCAACAAGAGTTTCATCAATACCTGTGCAATCAATTGGTGTCGGAACATCGCATAAGGTGACACCAGAAGTATTGGAAAGTATTTCTGTGGCTTCCTCAGGAGAAATAGAATTTTCAAATTCAGCGTTTATTGCCAAAGAGTGACCGGTAAACACAGGGACTCTAACGCATACAGGTGAAACTAATAAATTAGGAATATTTAAGATTTTGCGGGTTTCGTTCCGCAACTTTTGCTCTTCATCGGTTTCTCCCCGACCGTCATCAACAAAAGAACCTGCATGCGGTAGAACATTAAAAGCAATTGACTGCGGAAAAGAACTCGGCTCAGGAAATTCATGAGCTTTACCATCGTAAGCAAGTTGAGTGGCTTTACCTGTAGCTGAATTAATCTGAACTTCTAGTTCCTCTACACCAGCTAAACCTGCGCCGGAAACTGCTTGATAGGTTGAAATTCTAAGTGATAAAAGTCCTGCGCGTTTATGCAACGGAGATAAAACTGGCATAGCAACCATTGTTGTACAGTTAGGATTTGCAACAATACCTTTTGGTATTTCATCAAGAGCTTCAGGATTTACTTCACTAACTACAAGTGGAACTTCTGGATCCATTCTCCATCCTGATGAATTGTCAACGACTGTCGCTCCTGAAGCTGCTATTACAGGTGAGATTTCCAGCGATGCAGTTTTACCGGCACTTAGTAAAGCAATATCAACATTTGACCAATCGGCTTTCGCTGAGTCTTCAACAATTATTTCTTGGTTTCCCCAACTCAAAGTGCTTCCAGCTGAACGAGAAGACGCCATAAATCTAATATCTCCAACAGGAAATTCTCGTTCCCATAAAAGGGTTCTCATTACTTGGCCAACCTGTCCCGTGGCCCCGACAACAGCGATATTCATGTATTCAGACTACGGGTGTTCAAATCGGTGTTCAAAATTTTTAACTGTTTTTAATAAATTTTTAGAAAATTAGTTTGTAACAATATTTTCTTTTTCTTCATTAGGCCAAATATCAAGAAAATCATTAATAACGTTCTCCGACTGTTCTAAATTATTTACCTTTTGATTAGAAACTAAATTAGTGAATGTGGTTAATAACGGATATCCAGGGCCACAAGAATTATCGACATATAAACCTAATTGATTTGAAGCATTTAAAAAAGATTCAAGGCTTACCGAATCTAAAGAGAGGAAAGAAGAAGAAATTAAGACTTGAATGCGAACAGGAGTAGAATTTTGGGGATCAACCGACTTTAATTTTTCAGCTAATTCCTCGTAAAAAGAAACCAGCTCAAAAATTTCATTAGCTACTACAAAAGGAACGCGTGCTGATAACCATCTAACTAACTCTTCAGAGGTGAGTATTAATTCCTGTAAGATTTTGGCTTCACTTGTATCTGCAGAAAACAACTCTTTTTCAATTTCAATCATCAGTTGAGCAGATTTTTCCGCTAGAGCAAGACAGAAACCTTCTGGAATTTCCGTGGTTAAAGGTTCATAGTTAGGAAGTGGAGTGAAACTTTGCGTAGAAGAATTTTCTTCGTTTGCCGGAAGAATTTGATTTTCTTTGTTGTCTGGTTTTGTCAAAGCTTCTAATGGTTCATTTTGAACTTTTTCAGAACTACGAAGACTGGCTCCGCAGCCTGTTAAAAGTGAGAATATAAAAATCCATGAGATAAATTTTTTTGATCTAATTGATGTTTTCAAATCTTTTGCCCTATTCCAGACAGCAGATTAAAAAGGTAAGCCGCTGAATCACCACACACAGAAATTAAATATTTTTCTAATCTTTCTTGCGCTTGATTAATCGAAGTTCTTTCCTCTGCCAATTCAGCATCGAGTCTGACGATGGCAACAAACATTGCCTCTAAAACTTCTTCTGGTTCGGCATCAACTCCTAGATCTTTAAAAGACTCAATCATCACTTTTGAAACATAAATAGATGCATCACGAACTATTGCTGCATCATCTGCAATTGCTATATCAACATTTTTTGAAAGCCAAATATAAATCTCATCGGATAGCGAAAACAATTCAATTAACAAATCAGGATTAACTGTCGGACCTTCTTCTACTTGAATGCCGCTACGAATTATTCCAGTCATCATTTTCGCCATACGGTCGAATAAGCCACTACATAAAAAATCTTTGTTTTGATAATGGCCAAATTGTGCGTCTAATACACAAGTAACCAAAAAATCTAATATCCGACTTTCTAACAATATTTCTTCTACTTTTTCAGACATTTCCGTTGAATCAATTTCAGAAAACAAAATTTCAAAAATTGGAACTAACTCTTTTTCTCTAATTGTTGAAAGAACACAGTCGGTATCATTCGGAAAAGTTCCGAAGGAATTATTAATGCCTTCTAAAATCCCTAAGTTTGTAATTGTCACTAGTAGATCACATATCTCTAATGCGGAAAGAGCAGCATCTTTTTGTTTATTGTTGGGACCTTCACTAGTTATATTACTGACTTGTTCTGGAGTGAAAAAAATGAGTAGTTGATCTACTACACAACTCATCTGAGAATCAGAAAGGTTGTAAAGATAGGGATCTACAGAGAAATCTCCTTGTAGTAGAGAATCATTCAATTCACTGACTTGACTTGAAGGTTTCTGAATTGTTTCGAAATCATTATTTTCGTCAACGGTTACTTGAGAACTGCAACAACTTAAACAAGCTATTAGCAACACACTTAAAATAATTCTTCGAAACATGGTTCTACCTAATAAAGCTTTTTCATAATGGAAGAAAAATACTAAAAAGAAAGATCAAGATTCCGCTAATCCAAAAGTTTCATGGAGTGCTTGGACAGCTTCATTGATTTGATTTTCTGCAACCATACAACTGATTCGAATCGCTGAAGTTGAAATCATTTGAATATTAATTCCATTTTCGGCAAGAGTTTCAAACATAGAGGCTGCAACACCAGGATTTGACCTCATACCAGCTCCGATTACAGTAACCCGCGCTACTTCTGTATCTGATGAAACTCCAGATGCTCCAATTTCTCCGACTAAATTCTCAGCTATCGACATTGAAACTTCTAGGTCACCATGTGGAACCGTGAAAGATATATCAGTAACACCATCCTCTGAAGTGTTTTGGACAATCATGTCAACATTTACATCAACATCAGAAAGGGCGCGAAAAACGCCTGCAGCTATACCAGGCTTATCTGGGACACCTGAAATTGTCATTTTTGTCTCAGAAGTATCATGAGTTACCGCTGAGACTATTGCTTGTTCCATTTCTATTTTCTCCTCTCCTACCCATGTTCCTTCTTGCCATGTGAATGCCGAACGAATATGCAATTTAACTCCATGAGTTCGGGCATATTCAACAGAACGCATTGCTGGCTTAGGGCAACCAGTAGCTGTCATTTCTAAAAGTTCATCAAAAGATACATTTGACATAAGTCGAGCTGAGGGAACTACACGAGGGTCAGTCGTAAAAACACCTGTTACATCTGTGTACAATTCGCATGCATCGGCTTTAACTGCGTGTGCTATAGCAACAGCAGTCGTGTCAGAACCTCCTCTTCCCAAAAAAGTAACGTTATTATCAACTGAAACTCCTTGAGAACCTCCTACAACTGGCACTCGGCCTTCGGATAAAGCCTTCTCTATACGGTCAGGTTTCACCTCAAGAATTTTGGCATTTTGATGATTTGTATCAGTTAAAAAACCAGCCTGACTTCCTGTAAACGAATCCGCTTTAACTCCTAGATCATGAAGAGCCATGCACAATAAAGACATTGCTTTCCGCTCACCAGCGGTAATAAGCATGTCCATTTCACGACCTGGCCGTTTACTTGATACATCTTCAGCTAAACGCAATAGTTCGTCAGTTTCTTTACCCATAGCAGAAACAACTACTACTACCTGATTTCCACTATTAACAGTTCGTGCAATATGATCCGCAACAGCTCGTATACGTTCAGGATCTCCTACTGCAGTTCCGCCAAACTTTTGAACAAGTAATCCCATAGACATCTACGCTAGCGGTCTCAAGGCATCAGATTCGCTCAAATTAAAGATTGCTAAAACAACTTAAATTAATATGATCTATCTATGATTAAAAAAACTCGCCGCCCGATAGAAAATTCAGGCAACCATTCTAATAAAACAAGAATCACTGCTGCTCTTTTGGTTTTTGTTCTCTTAGGAAGTGGTGTTGCACTCGTTTTCTCAAATTCAGATTCCAACCAAGATGGTGATAACGAATTTTCTAGCAACATACTTCCTACAAATTGTCCAAAAAATGATAAATCTTCTCCGCGAACTATTGACTTTACAAGACCTCCTCCTCGCTGCATAGAACCACAGAAAAATCACACCGCTGTTTTCGATACAACAGAGGGTGAAATTAGAGTTGCTCTAGATACCTCTCTAACTCCTAATACAACAAACAATTTTGTTGTATTGACTAACTATGGCTACTACGACAACACTCTTCTTTTTCGTCTTGATCCGTCTATAGGAATAATTCAGGGTGGTTCGCCTCACACCAACGATTGGTCAGATCAAGGGCCTGGTTATACCATTTCAGATGAAGGAGGACTTTTCTTACCATTAAGTAATGGAGGTGTAAAAGGTCCTTTCACGTATTCGCCTGGCCAATTAATCATGGCACGCTCATCTGGTCTTAATAGTTCTGGTGCTCAATTTTTCTTTTCTACGGGAGAGGAAGTCAGTCTGCTTGACAACCAGGGTAGCTACATAGTTTTTGGCGAAACAGATACACAAGGCTTATCTGTTCTGAAAAAAATGATGGACTTATATGAAAAAGACGAAACCTCACCTTACGGAGGTAGCCCAAAAAGGCAACTGCTTATTCGTTCAGTAACTATTGAAACAGAATAAAGTTACTATTTCCATACTCCACTTTGATAGTTAGCATTATCGTTTTCTAACCACCATCTGCCAGAAAATTTCCAGTCTTTTGATTCTCTGTCTTGATCATTTTCATTATTAGTGCAAAAAGTGTCAGATGCCATTTGTTCAAAGGCGATCTTTATCGCTTCTAGCTCTTCCTTAGAAGCACCCTCTGCTTCAATATTTAAAAC
>MDSY01014253.1_pt1 | contig 30162 bp, 31 predicted proteins | sample 811131 | NCBI WGS metagenome assembly MDSY01 (sample SAMN05326643, study PRJNA326480) | marine metagenome | isolation source: seawater | place: Atlantic Ocean: South West | collected 2010 | reverse complement strand
TACTGGCTTTCCAGTTTCCGTTGATTTTTCATGTGCTAGTTGTAAATCGGTATACCATGTTAATCCATCCTTCTCTATAGTCCCTTTAGTTAAAGGCTCATTATTGGAATTAGTTACGTTAACTATTTTTTTAGTCTTAATAACTCCGGGAACCCCTTTAGCTAGACCTTTATTTTTAATAGCTTTTATAGATGCCTCAGGCTTAGTTGTGTCTACAGAGGCGTTAGAATTAGAGCAAAAGCTAAAAACTGATACACTAACTACTAGCACTGATATAAGGGAAATGGAACTTAATTTTTTCATTGTTATTTTATTGAAGTATAAAGGTACGTAATCTATTTTGTTTGGAGGAGAACTTCATTTCGTTCTTACTCTATTATTATTGAAGCCCTATGTTCAAAAGCTATGCCATTTTATACGTTTTAAAAGCTATTTAAAAGATAAATTTGAAAAAACAAATGAAATTATTTAAATATATCACTGAACAATTCGAGCTCGAAGATCTTGGTTCTGTTTTGAGAAATGCTGAACAAGCAGGAGTAGACCTCGAGTTTGATAAAAATAGATATGCTTATGGATTTAATTTAAGCATGGTCCAGCTAAAAATATCAGACAACATCTATTTAATAGACGCACTTCAGGTTGAGGATTTAAGCTCTGTTTATAAAATGTTGGAGGATGACTCCATAGAGAAGATTGTTTTTGCTTTTGGTGAGGACATCAGATTACTTCATTCACTAGATTGTTTTCCTGCGAACATTTTCGATTTAAGCATAGCTGCTAGTATGTTAAATTTCCCTCCTTGTTCTTTGAGTTCACTAACATTTAAGGTATTATCAGTTGAAGAAAAGGAATCTAGTCAAAAGAGTAATTGGCTCAAAAGACCTTTAACAGCAGCACAGCTTAGCTATGCTGCTGAAGATGTTGAGTTTTTAAGAGAGCTTCATGATAGTTTAACAGAAACTATAAATAATAAAGGAATAACAGACTGGGTAAGACAGGAAAATAAGAAATATGACCTTTCTGATTACAGTAATATCCAAAGCTTTAGTCCTTTAAAGAATAAAGACAAAAAGGGCCTTTCTGAGTATCAGTTTTACATTCTAGAACAATTAATGAACTACAGAGAGGAAATAGCTGAAAGAGAAAATAAACCAGGTTATCATATAGTAGATAAGAATGTTTTAATCAAACTGGCTAACGGTGAGATGAGATTGAGAGATCTGTTTTCAATGAAGGGAATATCAAAATATTTTAAGAATGCAGAGGCTAAAGCTATGTTAAATGGGTTGCTAGCAAAGGCAGATTCTAAATCAAAAAATCTGGACCTCTCACTGACAGATCCTGCTATCAGGAAATTAAGTAGAGAAGATTACTTGGTGATGACCCAAAGGAAAAAAGTGACAGATAGTATCGTTCAGTCTATTCTTCTTCCTATAAAGAATGCAATTAAGGATGATATCGGAGAGTTTGCCTCGTCTTTTATGTTTAGTAACAAAATAATGAATGAGATAGCTTCTAAAGGCTTGTCTGGTTTAACCCCTTATAAACAAAAGTTGATTTGGGATTATGCTACTAAGTTGAAAATAGATTTATCTGACTTTACCTTATAATCAACATTTTACGTGGAAATTCTAATGAACTTCAACGGAAAAATCAGACGTGAATTTTATTGAAAAACAAATGGAGGCTACTGTTTTTCATTTAAATCAAATATCACTTATCGATAGTGATTTAGCAGAAGGCGGAAGCGTTTTTTTAAGAATTGGACAACAGGCTTTAGACAAAGAAGCTTTCTGTATGGTCTATAAAATATTATAATGGAGTGAATTACGATTAGTTTAAGTTAGGGTCTGTAGGTAAGCCTATCATTTTTGAATATTTAGACCCCATAGATTCTAGGAATTCTGCCCATAAATTGTCAGACTTTATATTCATAACTATTTCAGGTTTAGCTTCAGCCACATACCAGCTATTTTGAGCCATTTCTTCTTCTAGCTGATTTGCAGACCATCCGGAATATCCTACAAAAAATTTAACTTGATTATGGCCCACATTTCCTTTGGATATTTCTTCTTTTAGGTGTTCGAAATCTCCCCCTAAATAGATGCCGTTTGCTATCTCTTTAGAATCAATAATGGAGCTTCCTAGTGTATGCAAGTAATATAAATTGGAGCTGTTTACCGGTCCTCCTAGACTAACTCTAGTAGTTAGTTCAGGAAGCCCTTTCATAATCTGGCCCAAGCTCATATCTAAATAGTTGTTTAAAACAAATCCAAATGAACCCTCATCATTATGCTCACATAGCAAAATTGCTGCCCTTTTAAAGTATGGATCAGTTAAAAAAGGTTCAGAGAGGAGAATTTTTCCTCTAGATGGATTTTCGGTATTTTCAGGAGTAATTTTAATCATACTCTTTATTAGCTTCGCAATTTAAAAGGCGAATACTTTTGAGTTAAACGAAAAATAGTTATCTAAAGTTGCCTAAGCTAGATTTTCGTCTTCAATATTACACAAATGAAAAGTAACCTATTTCTATTTCTTACAGTCTTGAGTTTGATATTTTCTTCAAGCTTTAAAGCATCATCACAGCTTATGTCGGATACTAAATTCGCCGGGAATGTGACTTTAACTTACGAGGCCTGTATTGATCAATATCGTAAGTTTTCTGCTTCGAAATTCGGATATTTGAAAGAGTTTGGTTCTACAGATACAGGCGAGCCATTGCATTTATTTCTCCTTTCTTCAGAGGATTTAAATGAAAAAAAGCTATCAAAAAATAAAGTAACCATCCTTATAAATAATGCGATTCACCCGGGAGAGCCATGCGGAGTAGATGCCAGTGTGATGTTTATAAATACAATATTAAATGATGAGAATTTGGAAAACATTTTATCTAAAGTGAACATCGCTATAATACCTATGTATAACATTGGGGGTGTTTTAAATAGAGGATGCTGTAGCAGAGCTAACCAGAATGGGCCAGCTTTTTATGGTTTCAGAGGAAACGCAAAAAATTTAGATTTAAACAGAGATTTTATTAAGTGTGATTCTAAAAATGCTGAAGCATTTATGAGCATTTACCATTATTTAAATCCGCACATATTTTTAGATACTCACACCAGTAACGGAGCAGATTATCAGTATGTAATGACTTTAATTACAACTCAGCCAGATAAAGCGACTCCTCCGGTTAGATCATATTTGAATAATGTGATGGTAGATGAGCTTTACAATAAAATGGAAGCAGTTGGTTATCCTATGGCTCCATATGTCCATGCTTTAGGCAACACGCCAGATGATGGAATAAAGGATTACCTAGAAACACCAAGGTACAGCACAGGTTACTCTACTCTTTTTAATGCTTTAGGGTTTGTCTCTGAAGCACACATGTTAAAGCCTTATTCTGAAAGAGTGCAAAGTACTTACGAGTTAATGATTCAATTATTAAACTTCAGTGAAAGAAGATATGATGAGATTATAGAAATGAAAAATAGAGCAGATAATTTTTCTAAAGCATTGAAGACGTTCGAGATTTCATGGAAGCTAGACACAGGCAGGTATGAAGAGTTTATGTTTAAGGGATATGAAGCGAAATATAAGAAAAGTGAGTTCAGCATGAATCAAAGGCTGTATTATGATCAAGATGCTCCTTATGAAAAATTGATTAAATATTACAATAGGTATCCTGCTGATTTAAGGGTAGAGGCTCCAGACTATTATATTATTCCTCAGGCTTGGAGCGAAGTGATTTCTTTGTTGAAATTAAATGGAGTAAGCCTGACTCCATTAGATCATGATAGCGTAATGGACGTAGAGTTTTATTTTATCGAAAATTATGAGACAGCACCCAATCCTTACGAAGGACATTACATACACTCTGAGGTTAAATTAATATCTAAAAAAGTAACCCAAAATTTCAGAAAAGGAGATTATCTGATTCCTGTAAATCAGTTTTCTAATAGATATATCGTCGAGACACTTGAGCCAGAAGGACCGGATTCATTTTTCGCCTGGAATTTCTTCGATTCCGCATTACAACAAAAAGAGTGGTTTTCGACCTATGTTTTCGAAGATGTTGCGGCAGAGATGTTGAAGACAGATCCCGAATTAGAAGCAGAGTTTATTCAAAAGCAAAAGGAGTCTGATGATTTTTTAGAGAATCAATGGGCACAGTTATATTGGTTATACAAGAAGTCAGATAATTATGAACCTTCTCATAATAGATACCCAATTGCTAGATACACTCTCAATTAATTAGCCATAATAAAGAGATTGAGACTCTAGACTATTTGACATGTTCTTTTTCTAAATTATTATGATCAAGTTTCTCATCTTGAGAAGTAAATATTTCCGCTATGCATCCTCATTATTGGGTCAAAAGAGAAGAGAATCATTGACCGCTCAGTAGAATTTTCCAGTCGCATATTTGATCACTGCTAAGCTAAGTGAGTTTTTTAGAATCGCAATAAACTCGGAGGTCTTCTCTGCTAGACTCTTCTTTTTTTAATTTTGAACTTAAATCCAAAAATGCACGACATTTTAGAGAATTGTGTATCGAAGCAGAATTGAGAATTATAGAAAAAGTAAACAGGGTTGAGGATTTATGTTTTAGAATAAATTAATAAGTGATTATTTCCCTTTTGTAGGCTAACTTATTAATAAAATTACTTCATGTCTAAACTAAATGCTTTTATTAATTTCATCTTGTAGCTGTCTTGCTAAAATTTGTTCTTTCTCTCTAGATCTCTTTTTAAAGTCTTCAAATTCGTGTTCTAACATACTAAAATTACTTCTAGTTTCTTTGGCTATAATAGTTTTAGATTTTAGTCTAAAAAATGAAAATATTAGTAAAAAGGTTAATAAACAGGTAATAGCCCAGAAAAAAGATTTGAATGCAGATTTACTCGTGCTAGTTCCAGAAATTTGAAAAGAGTCTTTTTCAGAAATTGCCTGAAAAAGTTGGGTGTTCAATGTGTCTATAGTAGTACTTAATTCTCTGTTAGAAGAATTGTTACTAACGATTCTGCTTTTGAGGCTAATGATTTCTAGCTGAAGAGCTTTTAGGCTGTCTATCACATTGTCTCTGAATTTATTCAGTTTAAACGCTCTAACTATTTTGTGGTCTTGGTATTTATTAGAAGATTTCCAAATGTAATCGTATTGGCTGTCTATAGTTCCCGCATCTAATGATCCGGTATTTTCATTAAGACTTTGAGCTAGCGAGCCTCCTAAAAAGGCAAGTGTTAAAAAAGAAACTACGAGTAGTTTGAGGAAAATACTATTATACATTACCATTTATTTTAAGGTCAAAGGTATTAAATCCAACGCGCTAATCTTCGTCGGAAATAAAAGAATCTCAATACATGCTTACAAGATTTCTTAGCGATGAAAATGATTCCATTACTGCTTTTCGGTAGCTAATTGAATATAGAATTAGATTTGAATTAGTCGAGTTCACTTGCATGGTCTCTATGTTCGGTTTAAATTAATTCAGCAGAATGCTTATTTATGGGATAACCATCTATTATTTTTTCCTTTATTAACTCACCTTTCAAGGTTCCGCTTCTTTGTTTTATGATAAATGTTATTTGCTTGTTATTCAAAACACCGAAATTCGTTATTCGTAAAGTTAAAGAAAACATTTAAAGCTTAATGAATGTCATTAAAGGAAAGTAGAATAGAGTACAAAAAAGGAACGCTATCAGACGATTTAAAAAATGAATCTCCTTTTGATTTATTTAAGGATTGGTTAGAATTAGCAAAGAAATACGTAGCGCTGGATTTTAATGCAATGTCATTAAACACCAATAGTTCAGATGGGTTTCCAGCCAGTAGAATAGTTTTACTAAGAGAGTTTACGGAGGAAGGGTTTATTTTTTACACCAATTATGAGAGTGCTAAGGGAAAGGAGCTCGAACAGAATCCTAATGTTTCTCTAAACTTTTTTTGGAGAGAGCTAGAAAAACAGATAAGAGTAAAAGGCACAGCTGTCAAGGTTAGTTCAGAGGTAAGTAATGTCTATTTTTCTTCAAGACCCAGAAAAAGCCAAATAGGAGCTTGGGTATCCAATCAGAGTGAGGTAATTCAAAGCAGAGAAACTCTGGTAAGAAAAGAAGAAGAGTTAGAAAAAGTCTTTAAAGGAAAAGAGGTTACACGCCCGCCTCACTGGGGTGGATATTTAGTGATTCCTAATTCTTTTGAGTTTTGGCAGGGTAGATCAGGTCGTCTTCATGATAGGCTTAAATTCTCTGAAAAAGACAATTTATGGTCTGCTGATAGACTTTCTCCTTGATTTAAGTTTTAAGAGAATTAGTACCCGAGATTTCTTTATAGTATTTATCTACTATTAAATCAGAGCTTTTAATGCTACTCGTTAACCACTGGTAAAGTATCTTATTTTTTTCAGTTTCTGATAATTTCCAATTTACTTCGGATTGAATAATTCTTCTAGACAAGTTCTGTGCAGTAATGGCAGCTGCCACTGAAATGTTTAAGCTTTCAGTAAATCCAAGCATTGGTATTTTCATAAAGTAATCCGCATTATCAGATACATCCTGAGTAATCCCTAGTTTTTCGGTTCCGAAAACTACCGCTATAGGCTCGTCTATAGGAAGAGTGTCACAGGTGAAGTCATTTCTATGAGGAGTAGTTGCTACTATTTTATACCCTTTAGACTTTAAGTGATTTAGGCATTTTACGGTGCCGTTTTCAAAATCATTATGGCTGTACATGTTAACCCATTTTTCAGCTCCAAGTGCTATTTTCTTATCCCGTAAATACTTGTTCTTAGTCTCTATAACATGAACTTCCTGAATACCGAAGCAGTCGCAACTTCTTATGACCGCACTGGCGTTATGAGATTGGAAAATATTTTCCACTACGAAAGTGAGGTGCTTAGTTCTGTACTCAATTATCTCTTCGAACTTTCCCCACCTTTCTTCAGTGACGAATTGTCTTAAATATTGTATTAGCTGAGTATCCAAATTTCTAAAATTACAAGAAACAATAAAGGCCGGTAAAACCGGCCTTTATTAAGCTTTTAAAAGGCTCTTAGTTTACCTTTCCAGATAAATCTGCACCAGCTTTAAACTTAACTACGTTTTTAGCTTTGATAGTGATTTCTTTTCCTGTTTGAGGATTTCTACCTTTTCTCTCGTTTCTTCTAGAAACAGAGAAAGAACCGAATCCTACTAAAGAAAGTCTATCACCAGTTTTAAGTGCTGAAGTAGTAGTATTTACAAATGCATCTAAAGCTCTTTTTGCATCAGCCTTAGAAATTCCTGCGTCAGATGCCATAGCATCAATTAATTCTGCTTTATTCATTTTTTTATGTGTTTAATTAATATGACTTTAATAATAACAAATATATACGCAATCCTAAGCCTGTCAAGCGTTACAGGGATAATTGATGCACATTTGTGAAAAAAAAGGTGTATTTGTTAATAAAACTGATTTTTTTAGGGCTAAAAGAAGAAATTAACAAGAAAAATACTGGAGCTAGTGGCCGAGAATAAGCTTCTATACAAGCTTTTTACTGAGCCACGAACTATATACTATCCATATTAAAACATTTAAACCGCATAAAACCACGGGCAGATGTTCTTTTCCTCCTAAGTATAGAGCAAGCCCAAATGAGATTAAGAAAGATGCAAGAATGAAAATTGTCATGATAAAATTAACGAAACTTTCTTCAGTTATTTTGTTTTTAAGCCAGAAGTGACAATATGTACTAGAAATCAAGCCAGAAAGCATGCATGCAAACCACCATAAGTTTTTCTCTACTCCGAAATAATTGGCAGCAGCTAAACTGAAAACAGTTAAACTGAAAATTATGTAAACAATGATAAAGAGTCTTTTGCTCATTTGAGTTAGATTTGAATCGTAAGCAAAGATACAATCAATAAGTCACTTATAGATATTAAACACATGAAAATAGAGCACAAAATAGAAGTTAGGTTTAGAGATATAGATTCTATGGGACATGTTAATAATGCGGTTTATTTAAGCTATTTCGAACAGGCTAGAATGACATGGTTTAAAGAGTTAGTAGGTTTTGAATGGAATTGGATAGATGCAGGAATTTTAGTAGCTCGCCATGAGATTGACTATAAAAGGCCTATTTCTTTAAATGATGAGATTACTATTTTTACCTGGTGTGAATCTATGGGTAACTCCAGTTTAGTAATGGCTTATGAAATAATGAACGGTGAAAACATTCTATATACTCAAGGGAAAACCGTAATAGTTTGTTTTGATTATAATAAACAATCACCTTGTCTTATTCCAGCAGAGTGGAGAGATAAAATTAAACTGAACATTTAAACACCCCAATTGATCTGTCTCAAACCTTCTCCTAAAACCATAGCTACGGCATTGCTTAGGTTGAATGACCTAACTTCACCTGGGAAAGGAATTTTCACTAGTCGTTCTGTATATTTCTCTTTTATTTCTTTAGACAATCCATCGGCCTCTTTTCCAAAAATGAAATAATCATTTTTTTTAATTTCCACATCATAAAGTGATCTTTTTCCGTGAGCAGAAAGAAAGTAAAGGTTAGAATCTGTGGGGATATAAGTTAAAAACGATTTAAAATTATCGTGGTGGTTCAAGTCTAGATCGCCCCAATAATCTAGTCCAGCTCGTTTTACTCTGCTATCACTTATCTCAAACCCTAGCGGATGTATTAAATGTAGAGGAGAGCAAGTAGCCACGCACGTTCTTCCAATATTTCCTGTGTTATTTGGGATCTGTGGTTCTAGTAAAACGATATTGAAACTCATTATTTAAGCCTTAAGTTTTAGTCTACGAAAGTATCTTTAATGAGTGAACGTATTTTATTGTTTGAAATAATAAATAACCGAAGCCAGAGCAAAGGGAAGAAATCAGATAGAAGCTAAATTGTGAATTTACTCAATTTAACGGAGTAATAGGTCCATAACGAAATTCCCCAAAACACAAGGGTCATGTTCTAATTTTAATATTTGCCCTACAGTTCTTGCTCCGCCATTATCATCAGGATCTTCCATCCAAACATATGCAAGATCGACAGATTCGGATTTAATTTCTCCATCCATATTTTCGTAAGTTATAACAACTTGAAACTCGCAATCTTTTATCACCTTAGTTCTCAGAACTTTTACAATCTGTGGGGTGTCATCATCACAACAGCCACAAAATAAAACAATGAATTCTTGTTGGCTGATAACTTTAGAGGCTTTTTTAGCTGTTGATTCAGACAAACACGCAAGCTGATCTGCTTTTGCATTTATACCAACTAATGCAATGAATATTAGTAGAAATAGTTTTTTCATCATTTTTTATTTCTGTAAATATAGACACGAAAATTATCGATTCACACTCTTTTCACAAATTCAGTCCGAAGAACGATGGACATTTTATTCACTCTACAGTCAATTTCATCAGGGTCATCTGTAAGTCTGATATTCTTTATTTTAGTACCTCTTTTAATAACTGTGTTCGTTCCTTTTAATTTCAAATCCTTTGACAGTGTTATTGTATCGCCATCAGAAAGAATTTTTCCACTTGCATCTTTAACTTCCATTGTAAAATAATTATAGAAGTAAAAGTAAATTTAATTTGGCTTATACTTTCCTGGTAGTCATTAAAATTAAAGAGACTATGTTAGGAAGTTAGATCGTTTTTCTGAAATTCTTAGCTATTATTTTTCGCTGCACTCCGGGAGGAATAATGAATCTCGTCCAAGAGATTAGTTTAGCTATTTTACCCGGAATGACCTTGGTCTTTCTTTGTATCATAGCATCAATAGACTCTTTAGCAACTTGAGAGGGTTCCAGTGCTGAGATTCTAGCAATGCATCCAGCAGCTTTAATTCTCTTTCTAATCTCCTCGCTAGTAATCACACCAGCCGGACAGACAGCTGTAACACCTATATTAAATGATGAAAGCTCCTCTCTTATAGCGGAGGAGAAATCAAGCACATACCTTTTAGAGGCAGCGTAAATTGATTTATAAGGCATGCTATAAAATGCCGCAGCGCTTGATAAGTTTAAGATGTAGGACTGCCTTTGTTTTTTTAAGAAAGGAATCATGGCGTGACTAAGCAGCGTAGTGGCTTTAATGTTTAGGTCTAGAACAGTAGAAATAAAAGAACCTTCCAAGGAGTCAAATTCTGCCGCATAACCTATTCCCGCATTGTTAACTAAAATTTTAAGGTTCATTTGTTCACTCATAACCCATGAACTTATTTGTGATATAGCGCCCTTTTCAAGTATGTTCAGCTCCAAAGATTTGAAATTAACGTTGTATGCTGATTTTATCTCTTCGCGCACTTTTTTTTGACCGGTATTAGGTAGTGCTATTATGGCTATGTCATAGCCTCTAGAAGCCAATTCCATAGCTAAAGACTTCCCTATTCCTGAGCTTCCTCCAGTTATTAAAGCGTATGTATTTAATTCCGACTCCAAGTTATTACTGCTTTAATTCCATCAATGAGAGAAGTCGGCTTATAGCCTAATTCTCTTTCTGCTTTTTTTGAGCTATTTATCCAGTTAAAAGTATACTTTTTTACGAATCCCGGAGTAAGTATTGGGCCTTTACCAGTAAGGCTAATTAAGGCCATTTGTAGCTTGGCTATTAGCATCATAATAGGAATGGGAATCCCTGTTAGCCATGTCTTATTTCCAGAAACTTTAGTTACTTTTTCAAATAATCCTCTGTAACTAGCATTTTCTCCACCCAGAATATAATTTTCTCCAGCCTTTCCCTTTTGCATAGCTAAGATATGTCCTTCAATTACGTCTTTGACAAAAACATAATTACCCATAGCCTTTCCATTTCCAGGATACACATGCCATTTTCCTTTATTGAATTCTTTAATCATGCGAGTAACCGAATTACTCTGACTAAGCTTTCCAGGTCCATATACTCGTGTGGGGTTTACTATTATTATATCTAGACTCTGCGAGTGAACCAGTTTTTTAATCTCTATCTCTGCTTGAGCCTTGCTTTTTTCATAGTCTGTAGTTAAGTCAGTCCATTTAGTAGAGTCCTCTGTGACAGGAAGGCCGTACCTAGAAGGCCCGAAAACTCCCGCAGTGCTGGTGACCACTATTTTTTTTACGCCCAACGAAGATGCTTGTTTAATCAGGGCTATATTATTTCTAACATTAATCTTATAAAAAGTATCGGTGTTTTTATCCCATACTTGAGCAAAAGCAGCTAACAGATAAGCTTGTTCACAACCCGAAACCGCTTTCGTAATTAAATCTAGATCATCTAAATTTCCTTCAAAAAATTTTATAGACTCATGCCTTACTTCTTTTTTAGCTCGCTCAATAGAACGAACTAAAGCATGAATTGTATGTCCCTGCTCGGCTAATTTTAGAGCCATTTGAGAACCGATAAACCCAGTAGCTCCAGTTAGAAAAATATTCATTTATTTGGTGATTTTCATATCTGGATGTGCTCTTAAGCTAAAGTACGAACTGCTAGCTGCTTGTGTGAAATGAATAATAGCCGCGGCATAAAACACTCCTGTTCTTTCGACTATTATGCAGAGCAAAATCCCAAGGGGTATAGAAGCTAAAGTTTCCTTTAGCCCTTTAGGGATGTGAACCAAAGAGTAGAGAGTTGTATTTAAAACTAAAGCAGGCCAGAATTCCATGACATCTCTAGAGCCGAAGAATAAAACTCCTCTAAATAACCATTCATATCCAAGTAGGTATAAAAACCACGTAAAGTATTCCCTGCGTTGCAATGCTCCATTCCATCTCTTCTCTCTGATTTGAGGATAGATTTTCAGATTTTCAGCAGTCTTAGCATTAAAATAATTCATTGGTATTAATACTGCTGAAAAACCAAGAATCCAATACATACACTCGATAGGAAAAGCCAATTTAATGCCATAATCAGCAAAAGTAAAATCACTTAACAGAATCCACATCAAAATAGTAATAAAAGGAAAAACACCCATCCATAGAAATCCCATATCCCTCATCTTAAAAACTTCAGATGTAGGTCTGTTCTCAGTGTTGCCTATATTATTTTTAGCAGAGAAGTAATAACCTACATACCCAAAAAGAGCAAGTGAAATAGCTATTATAGCTGATATTTCGGAAGAAGGGATAGATGAAAACATCAAATTATCAATTGAAAATAGATACAAAAATACTCTTTAGATATTTATGAAAACACTTATTATAAATCATATATGCAAACAATGTCGGGAGATATGCTGTTTGAGGAGTTAAACATATTTGTAACTAGAAGGAAGAGAGTTGTGAATAGGATACATATATCGTTGAATTTGAGAATTTAAGAAGTGCTTATGACCGCTTAGGATGGAGCGAAAGAAGAATGAGATAATTACCGTTCAGGTTCTCCAGATAGGGCCAGAGTATGTTCGCGATATTACAGCGAAGCTAGTTTCTCACCAGAGTTAAATCTATCAACAGGCTAATTTTTAAATATGTAAATACTAAACTAGCGCTACTTTTGTATAATTGTAATTCAGTCTCAGAGATAAACATTATTGTGTGCACCATAGGAGAAATTACAGGCATGTTTGAGATGTGTAATTAACTAAAATCCTTGTTAATTCTATACCCTGCCGGTATTTACTAGCGAGGTTTTTTCGTTAGCTTTGCACAGCTAATAAACAAATTTAGAGGGATGTCCGAAGAGAATGAAAAAGGCTTGAATTTTATAGAACAGATACTAGAAAAGGACCTGGAAGACAGCCTGCATGATGGCAGGGTTCTTACTAGATTCCCTCCTGAGCCTAACGGATTTCTTCACATAGGACACTCAAAAGCTATCTGCTTGAATTTTGAAATGGCAAAAAAATATGGTGGGAAAACGAATCTTAGATTTGATGACACCAATCCTGAGAAAGAAGATACTAAATACGTAGACGCTATAAAAGCGGATATTAAGTGGTTAGGTTTTGACTGGAATGGGGAGGAAAGATATACATCAGACTATTTCGATACGCTTTACGAATATGCCGTAAAACTTATTTTAGAGAGAAAAGCTTTTGTAGATGAGCAGTCGGCAGCTTTAATAGCTGAGCAAAAAGGAACACCTACTGAAACTGGAGGTAATTCTCCTTTTAGAGATAGAAGTGCAGAAGAAAATCTTAAAAGATTTACTGAAATGAAGGATGGGAAGCATCCTGAAGGCAGCATGGTCTTGAGAGCAAAGATAGATATGACCTCTCCCAATATGCACCTCAGAGATCCTCTGATATACAGAATTAAGCATGAAAGTCATCACAGAACTGGAGATAAATGGTGCATCTACCCGATGTATGATTTCGCTCATGGCCAGAGTGATAGCATAGAGGGAATAACTCATTCTTTCTGTTCATTAGAATTTGAGGTACATAGGCCGTTATATAATTGGTTAATAGAAGAATTGAGAATTTTTCCAAGCAAGCAAAGAGAGTTTGCTCGGTTGAATTTGAATTATACGATTATGAGTAAAAGAAAGTTACTCAGGTTGGTAGAAGAGAATGTGGTGGACGGTTGGGATGATCCTAGAATGCCTACTATTTCCGGGTTAAGAAGAAGAGGGTATACGGCAGAGTCTATAAGAAACTTCTGTGATAGAGTTGGAATAGCGAGAAGAGAGAACGTAATAGATGTAGCTCTTTTGGAATTTAGTATAAAAGAACATTTAAATAAAATCACACCTCGGGTGATGTGCGTTTTAGAGCCTATCAAGGTCGTTATTACTAACTATCCGGAGGGTAAGACTGAAGAATTAACGCTCATAAATAATCCTGAAGATGAATCTGCAGGAAGCAGAAATTTGCCTTTTTCTAGAGAGATTTTTATTGAGAGTAACGATTATAAGGAAGAAGCTCCCAGGAAATATTTCAGGCTAAAACCGGAAGGCTATGTTAGGTTAAAAGGAGCTTATATCATTAAAGCTAATTCGCACGTCAAAGACGAAGAAGGAAACATTATAGAAGTACATTGTACATACTTTCCTGATTCTAAAAGTGGTGAAGATACTAGTGGGATAAAGGCTAAAGGTGTTATACACTGGGTAAGTAAGGAGCATGCTTTGGATGTGGAGGTTAGGCAGTATGATAGATTATTCTCTCATGAGTCTCCCGATTCCGATAAAGGAAAAGATTTCATGGACTTTCTAAATCCATCTAGTTTAGAGGTGATTTCTAATTGCAAAGCTGAGCCACATCTTAAAAATGCCAGTGCAGGAGATAAATTCCAATTTCAACGTTTGGGTTATTTCTGTGTAGATTCTAAGTATACGACTACAGATAAATTAGTATTCAATAGAACAGTTACATTAAGAGATTCTTGGGCTAAACTTCAGAAAAAATAATGAAGGGTTTTTTAGCTATACTATTTTATATGTTACTAAATAGTAGCGCGTTAGCTGAATATGAAAAGTTCTGGGTATTCTTTACTGATAAGGAGGGTATGGAGTTTAACCCTTACGATTACTTTGATTATAAGGCTATAGAGAGGAGAGAGTCACTAGGGCTGAGTTTATATGACATTACGGATTACCCTGTAAATCCTAACTATATTGATGGAGTAGAAAAATGTGTGAGTTCTATAAGTTATCATACTAGATGGTTTAATGCGGTTTCGGTAAAGGCTTCTTCTAACGAGATAGAAAAAGTAAAAGCCCTTTCTTATGTAAAAGGTGTAATGCTTTTTTCCAAAAGCTCCATGCTTATTACTGATGAATATTTTGAGGAACAATCCGATAGATCTGATTCACTTATAAAGTACCAAACAGAAAGAATGGGCCGTAGTGAATTTCAAAAGGCTAGAATTGATGGAGCTGGGATAAGGATAGCAGTTCTGGATGCAGGTTTTACTGATTCAGACATAAATCCATGTTTTAACCATTTGAGAGAGGAAAATAAAATCATAGCGACTTATGATTTTGTGAAAAATAATTTAGACGTATACAATGGTCATTATCATGGAACAGCAGTCTTAAGTTGTATTGCAGGAATCTATGCGGCAGAAGGGAGATCAGACACTTTAGGTTTGGCTACGGGATCTGAGTTTCTGTTAGCTAGAACTGAAAAGGCTCAAATAGAAGTTTTCTCTGAAGAAGAAAACTGGCTGGCAGCTGTAGAATGGAGTGATAGAAATGGAGCTGATATAATAAACAGCTCATTGGGTTATACAGGGAGCAGGTATTTTTATAGAGACATGAATGGGTCGAACAGCCTGGTAAGTAGAGCAGGAAATCTAGCAGCCAAAAAAGGCATTTTAGTGATTAACTCAGCGGGGAATGATGGATCAGGAGACTGGAATTTTGTAGGGGCTCCAGCAGACGCAGATAGTGTATTGGCAGTGGGAGGATTGTTGCCTTCGTCTGGAATACATACTGCTTTTAGTTCTGTCGGTCCTACATACGATTTTAGACAAAAACCGAATGTTACAGCTTATGGGCATGTGATAGCAGCCAAAAAGGATAATGTTTCAGAAACACAAGGAACATCCTTTTCATCTCCACTTACTGCAGGGTTTGCTGCATGCGCATGGCAGGCAAATAGAAGTTGGAGTAATATGGAGCTTTTCCATGAATTAGAAAAAGGTTCAGATTTATATCCTTACTGTGATTATGCTCATGGATACGGAGTTCCACAGGCGTCCTATTTTTTAGATAAAACTGAAGCAGTTCCACCTTCGATAACTCTGGAGAAGTCCGAGTCAGAAATAAAAGTAACTATCATGAGTCCTTCATTGAGTATTAGAGAAGATCAGACTGAGATAGAAATGCTCCTTAATAGCTCTGTCAATTGTGTAAGCGACTATGAAGACTATCTGTTTTATCAATTTCAAACGGCAGACGGAATCATTACGTCTTATAACGTTACAGATCTGCAAGGAGCAGAAAGTTATTCGTTTAATTATCCTTCAAAAGCAGAAAAAGCAATAGTTTATTATGAAGGATATACCATAGAAATGAGATTAAAATGAAAAAATTTATAATAATACTTAGTTTGCTTTCGACAACAACTCTTTACAGCCAAGAGATAGTGCTAGAAAGAAACGTAGCTGACGATAGAGATTCTGTAGAAGACGATAATTCTAAGAGTCAGTTGAGGTGGGGGTATAATCTGACATTAGATGCACTAGACAGCCTGAACACTCTGTGGTCCTCCACTAGCATCAATTATAATGGAATGAAATTATTTAGGCCAGTTAAATTTTATAGTCTTGGACTAAATTACGGTATTCAATTCGACAACTTTAAATTGGACCAAGATTCAGCTAACCTTCTTTCTTTAAATCATATAAATGATCGCCAGCACTTGCATCTATATACAGGAAGAATAGGACTGACGAATAGGTTTCACTTAGGGAAACATGGAATAAAAGAAGGAGCTTTTATAGAAGTAGGAGCAGTAGGAGCTATCCGTATTACCTCTAGAATGAAAATAGAAAACGAGATAGAACCAAAGGCACAGGGAAACGCTGGAGCAGAAGAAGTAAATATGACGTATAAGAGACTTCAGTATATAGAGCTTCTTCAGTACTATGCCACAGCGGCTATAGGTCGAAATGGTCTAGCACTTTATGGAGAGTATAGAATCTCTAACTTGTTTAAGAAATATGAAGCTATCCGCAATGATATAAAGCTTCCCGAAATAGCTCCTTTGAATATTGGGCTAAGAGTTGAATTCTAAGGTGCTGAGAGTTCTAATAGCGGCGTTCGTTTTATTCATCGGCACGGAGGCATCTGCCAAAAAAGTTCCAGCAGAGATAGTTCTAATTTCGAATGACACTGTTATGGGAACTATATCAGGATACAGAAATGGACTCATTTCACCATACAGTAAGGTGAGAGCCGATAGAAGATATGTGTTAAGTGAAATTAAATCTATAACAATTTTAGAAGAAAACAGTTACTTTAAAGTAATCCATACGTCTGTCTACGAGGACAGTACTTATTTGTTTATTAGGGAGTTGAAAAACCAAAAATGGAAAGGACTAATTAGTTTTAGGCAGTGTACTTGTCATGGGCGTTATCAGATAACGGAGGCTATCTTTATAGAACGCCAACAGAAACTACAACCTATCCTTAAACATCTTTTTAGAGATAAAATTCTTAAGAAACGAGGAGACTATTTTGGTCTTACTTCAGAACAAAAGGTCCTAATGGCTTTAGTGAATTTTAAATTTTCTTCTATTACAGAAGTATTATAGACTGAGTTAATTCTGTATTTTCGGTAACTGAAAAAAAAGTTCATGAAAACTATTGGTATAAACATTTGCCTAGCCATAACGCTATTAATTTCCTTTAATATAAATGCCACTGAAGGTATGTGGATTCCTACACTTCTAAAAGCAGTAGAGGATGATATGCAAGCTATGGGTTTAGAGTTATCTGCGGAAGATATTTATAGTATTAATCACAGTAGTCTTAAAGATGCGATTGTTCATTTTGGGGGAGGATGTACAGCAGAATTAATTTCAGACCAGGGATTACTCCTTACAAATCATCATTGCGGATATGGTCAAATTCAAAGCCATAGTAGCTTAGAGAATAATTACCTTAAAAATGGATTTTGGGCATCTACATTGAAAGATGAATTACCAAATGAAGGACTCACGGCTACACTGATAGATAGGATAGAAGATGTCTCTTCGAGAATGATGGAGGGAATTACTGATAGAATGACTACTGAAGAAGTCCAAGATAAACTACAGGAAAACTCAAAAGCTATCGAGGAGTCAGCTACTAGCGATCTTTTAGCGGCCAAAGTGAGGGCTTATAATTATGGTAACTCATACTTCTTAATAGTAACTAAAACGTATAAGGATGTGAGACTAGTAGGATCGCCACCAGATGCGGTAGGTAAGTTTGGTGGTGATACAGATAACTGGGTTTGGCCAAGGCATACAGGTGATTTCTCACTTTTTAGAATATATGCGGATGCTACGAATGAGCCAGCAGAATTCAGTGATTCTAATGTCCCATATAAGCCTATTCAGCATTTGAAAGTTTCGTTAGATGGTTTAGATGAGGGAGACTTTACCATGGTATTTGGGTTCCCAGGGAAAACGGAACAATTTCTAACTTCAGATGCAGTAGAGTATTTAGTGAATGAGTCTAATCCGATGAGAATTCATATGAGAGATGAAAGCTTGAACATTATAGATGCAGCCATGAGAGCAGATGAACAAACCAAAATACAGTATGCCTCTAAGCAGTCAGGTATAAGCAATGCATGGAAAAAATGGAAAGGTCAGAACAGAGGGTTAAAACGTATGGACGCCCTCGGACAAAAACAGACACTCGAAGCAGAATTCCAAAATAGGGTAAAGGGTGATCTCAAGTATTCAAGTGTATTGGCAGATCTTAATGAGCTTCAAGAAGCGAACGAATCTTATAAGAAAGCAAGAGAATTATTTATAGAATATTATTACTATGGACCTGAAATTATTTCCTTTGCTAAAGACGTATCTAATTTCGGAAAAGAATATTTAAATCTAGAGAAGGAAGAAGAAAAGAAAACGTTGAAGGATAAATTTACTAAAACAGCAAATGACTATTTTGATGACTACAATGCTAGCATAGACCAGAATATATTCATTGCACTAACGCCATTGTATTCAGAGTATTTAGATGATAATTTAGAACCGGTGGAATTACTCGCGGGAAAGGAGGGATGGGGTATTTACGCTAAAGAAGTATTTAAGAATAAAGTTCTGACGAGTAGAGAGAACTGTATTTCTTATATCAGTGATATATCAAAAGTAAAACACAAGAGGTTTCAGAAGTCTGCAGCATCCAGGCTAGCTAATCAATTAGTAGAGGTATTTTATACACTAGCTCTTCCATCATACAGAAAGTATAATGGAGAAATAGAAAGTAAAATGAAGGTTTATACAGATGGGCTAATGAAATTATTCCCTAATAAAGATTACTGGGCAGATGCTAATTCTACATTAAGATTAACCTACGGTAAAGCTGAAGGGAGTGAGCCTAGAGATGGAATGGAGTATAAGTTTTATACTACAGCTGATGGTATTTTGGCTAAGAATGCTTCAGGATTAAAGGACTATGAGCTTCCAGAAGATTTGGTAACTTTATTGAAAGAAGAAAATTATGGAAAGTATGCAGATTCAGATGGAGAATTAAGAGTCTGTTTTACTGGATCTAATCATACCACTGGCGGTAATTCAGGAAGTCCTGCCTTAGACGGAAAAGGTCATTTGGTAGGTTTAAACTTCGACAGGTCTTGGGAAAGTACCATGAGTGATATTATGTTTGACCCTAACCAGTGTAGAAACATCATGGTAGATATTCGTTATGTGCTCTTTATAATTGATAAGTATGCAGGGGCTACTAGATTAATAGATGAAATGGACTTAGTCCGATCTGGTGAAGCTAAAGCTGAAACAAACTAGTAACTACCACCCCAAAAAGTCAGAAAAATTCTTAAGAAATCAAGTAGATAACTGTTATAACTAAAGCGAAACAGCTTAGTGCAAACACCACTGGACCGGCGATTTCATTTTGTTCTGGCTCGTGATGTTCTGTATGTTCTGACATTGTAGTATTATTTTAATTGTGCTGCAAAAATAATTTAGTTCTCTTTTTTGTGCTAACCAATTCTTTTAAAATTTTCAAATATTTATTTTAAGTAGTTTAGGATTACATTGTGCATCATAAAGTATATTGTTATTAGGATGTGAAGAAATGAGGGTCCCTGCAACCATTCTTGTATTAGATTTGTCATACTATCAAGGTACCTGCAACAATAAATTTGAATACATGAAAAAAATAGCACTAGCGTTATTTGTACTTTTCTCTTTTACTGCTCAATTACAAGTAGTTATAAACGAGTATAGCGCGGCAAATCGAGATGTTTGGACAGATAATTATGGAGATGACCCTGATTGGTTCGAGCTTTATAATTCTGGAGGTGCTGCAGTAAATTTAGCAGGATATTTTCTAACTGATAATCCAGACAATTTAGATAAATGGGAGATACCTGCAGGATTTACTATCAATGGAGGTGAAACTGTGAGAATTTGGGCTTCAGGTCGAGGTGAATCAGATGGAACGAATCATCATGCAGATTTCAAGCTCACTCAAATGCGACAGGAGTATGTAATTCTCTCTGATCCAGGGTTATCAATTTTAGATCAAGTTTGGATAGAAACCCCGAACAAATTAGGCCATTCTGCAGGAAGACTCGTTGATGGAGGGGCTATATGGGGAGTTTTCGAAAATCCTACACCAGGAAATCCGAATTCAGGTGGAGTTACTGGTTATGCACCTACTCCTGTTTTTTCTCAAGCAGCAGGTTTTTACGGAGGAGCACAAAACATTTCCATAACTACTGATTCAGGCTTCGATATTAGATACACTACAGATGGAACAGAGCCTGATGCTGGATCAGATTTATATACGTCCCCAGTGAATTTAGCAGACGTTACAACACTAAGAGCCAAAAGCTTCTCTGATGGAGGCTCGGACCATATTGAAAGTTTTAACGCTACGAATACTTACTTTATCGGAGTTAGTCATACATTTTCTACATTTTCCGTTAATGGTCAATTAGGAATCTGGGGAGCAGGTGGTGGATCCGGTGGCGGAGGCGGAGGCTGGGGCGGAGGCGGAGGACCTCATGTTGTTTCTGTAGAATTTTTCGATGAAGCTGGAGTAAGACAATGGCAGCTAGAGGGCGAAATGAGAAGACATGGAAATGACTCCTGGGCATATGAACAGAAAGGAATGAGACTTCATGTTCATGATGAATATGGCTATGCCAACAAGATAGATCATCAAATGTTTTCTGTAAAAGATAGAACAGATTTTGATGTGATAATCATCAAAGCAGCGGGTTCTGATAATTACCCAGGGTCGCCAGCCCCTACTGCAGCTCACTTAAGAGATGGATGGGTGCAAACTCTTAGTCATAATGCAGGTTTAGAGGTAGATGAAAGAACTTATGAGCACACTGTAAACTACTTAAATGGCGAATATTGGGGAGTTTATGAATACAGAGAAAGAATAGACGAAGATTTCACTCAAGAATATTATAATACATCTGGGAATGAGATGGACATGTTAGAGCAGTGGGGAGGAGTAGATGTGGAATATGGAACTCTGCAGAACTGGGAAGATACCTACGATTATATTCGATTTAATGACATGACTCTAGACGCTAATTATCAAGCAGCCTTGCAATTAATTAATAAAGAAAGCTTTATCGATTATATGATAATTAATACGTTTTTTGTGAACTCCGATTGGCTAAACTGGAACACGAAATGGTGGCAAGGATTAGATCCAAATAATCCTATGCCTTGGAGATATGCCTTATGGGATATGGATAATATTTCAGATTTAGGACAGAATTACACAGGGTGGAGTTCGACCGGTTTTGAATCGCCAACAGTATGCGAGGTGTCTACAGTATTCGGGAATGGACCGTCATGGAATTCCGATGTAGGTCATTCGGAGATCTACCGGAATCTGTTAGAGAACGAATCATTCTTTCAAGATTATATTAATAGATATACTGACTTATTAAATGGGGCATTGCACTGTGATGCTATGACCGCACTCTTAGACGAATTCGAGGTGGAGATGCTTCCTGAAATGCAGGGCCAAGTGGATAGATGGGGTGGAAGTGTAGCAGGGTGGCAAGATAATGTTGATGCTATTCGACAATTCAATTGTGATAGATATGATTTTGTGTATACTGTTATTCAAGATTGTTTTCCAGATTTAGAGGGCCCCTTTAATGTTACCGCGAGCGTAAATGGAGTGGGAGAGATTCTTTTCAGTACCACTTCTGTAACAGATACATTCGAAGGAATTTACTTTGGAGGACTAACTATTTCCTTAGAAGCTATTGAAACTTGCGGTTCTACTTTTAATGGATGGAATGTAGTCTCTGGTGATGCGGTATTTGCAGACCCTATGGCGCTTAATCAAGAAGTAAATTTAACGAGTGATTTAGTCATAGAGGCAACATTTATTCCAAATAATGCTCCTATTGACATCTATTTTCAAACAGACCCTCCGGGATTCGGAGGTATAATGGTAGATGGAATAGAGATAACTTTACCAGGAACATACGCGTATACATCAGCCACCCAACTAGAGCTATCAGCTATAGAAAGTGGATTTGAAATATTCGATAACTGGGAAGTAATATATAACGAAATTCTAGGAGACGATGATGATGCAGTTATTTCATTAAACGCGTGTGAAAATGACACTATTCTAGCAGAGTTTGATGTCTTCTTAAGTGAGTCACTTACTTTCGATGTGATGCCAGCGGGCTCAGGAACTATCAGTGCAGAAGGCGTAATTATTCCAGCTTATCCGACTACAGCAGATTACGCTTTAGATATTAATATCGATTTAGAAGCAACCCCCTCAGATGCTAGTTGGCAGTTCGTTCAATGGCAGTTAAATAATCATGTACTTAATCCAGATGAATTTTCTATTATAGCTGACTTTGATTTTCTTGTCGAGGATACACTTATAGCTGTATTTGAGGAGGTACCTACTTTCTCAGTTGTCATTGATCTTTCAGATGCTGATGCTGGAGTAATTACAAACTCGGGAAATACTTATGAAGCAGGTGACATTATAGAGATTATAGAAAGCGGAACGTTAACTTTAGATGTCACTGCGAATGAATGGTATGAGTTTGATTACTGGGTGACTTCAGGAGGTGTTATTATAGATGGAAATGATACTGATGCTCTTTTAGATTTTATTATTAACGGAGATGGAACGATAACAGCTGTGTTTATTTATACTGAGCATTGGGATATATCTATTGATGTTTTTCCTGTAGGCTCAGGAACAGTGAGTCTAGAGGGGATAGATTTAGTTACTTATCCTTATATTGAGACGTATATAATTAATGATAATATAAACTTAATAGCTACGCCCATAGATCAGTGGTGGTACTTTAGTCATTGGGAGGCCGCTGGTCAGTTGTTTACTCCAGATAATCTGCAGACAGCAGTTTCTGCTAGCATTCAGTCTGGTGATGCTATAGTGGCTGTATTCATTTCGTTAGACAATTATGATATAACAGTTCAGGTAAAACCAGAAAATGCAGGTACGGTAACTTTTGATTTAGGATATGTAACGAGTACAGAATGGACTGGAGTGATTCAGGGGAATGTACCATCTCAATTTATGGCAGTAGAGAATCAGTTCTACAATTTTATGGGCTGGACAAGTTCTACTCATTTGCCAACACCATCAAATAATGATGCTAACGTAGTATTTAACTTTGGTCAAACAGATACCGTGGTAGCAGTATTTGAGCAGATAGATTTTTCGTTTTACATTCCCAATACGTTTACTCCAAATCAGGACGGGTTAAATGAGTTCTGGCTGCCGGTTTCTTCAGCAGCTGACCCCTCAGCATACCATTGCATTATATTTAATAGGCAGGGCGAGGTGGTTTTCGAAACTAGAGACCTTTATGAAGGTTGGGATGGCTCATTCCTTGGCAGAGATCATTATGTAAAAGATGATGTATATAACTTTGTCATAACTACTAAGTCTTACCACGAACTTGGAAACATCACTAAGAAAGGTCATATTACTGTATTAAGATAATAGAGGAAATCTTCTATAAAAAAAGGCCAGCGATACTGGCCTTTTTTATTGTGCTAAATTAGACTTGTTTATCTATTTCCTGAAAAGCTATACTCTTTAAGAACATCTATTCCAAAGAGACCTTTCTCGGTTCTCACATTAATGTGAGAAGCTTTTTGAACTTCTTTCTCGAAGTACACTCTTAATAGGTATTCATCCGTCCATACCCCATTCTCTAAATAGATTAGGCCTTCTGCCATAGAGGAGGGATCTCCTTGGTAAGGGATGAACTGATAGGCGTGTTTTCTTTCTTTAGAAGAATTTGACAGAGCGAAATTCGCCAAGAAAAGTAAGCTGAGGACAAATGGGATTAATCCAAGTGAGATATAATTTTGTTTGTTTTTCTTGTATTTAATTAGTGTTCCAGTAACATATTTAGCTCCTATGCCGAGAAGAAGAAAGAGAGAGATAATCAAAGAAGAGTTTATCACAGTGCGAATAGTAACAGTGAAAAATATAATAAAAGAGGTAATAACCATTATGTAAGTCCAAAATTTATAGGTCTGACTCACCTGGTTGAGCGACTGTCTGAAATCTTCAACGGAGAGGTCTCTAAATGTTTTTCTAACATAAGCCCACCATAAAGGAAAGCCGATAGCGAATAATATAGGAAAAGTTAAAAATCCGTCCAGTCCCCATTTTAGTGGAAATTTAATCATTAAACCTAAAATAATCATCAATAGAAAAAGGGCTACATAATTAAAGAAGTGGCTAAATACTTTACTTAGCGCATATTCCTCAGAAGCTAAATACTTTTTTTTTAGGTTCTCTGCTCGTTCTTTAGCATCCTCGCGTTTCTTTCTCGTTTCTTCGATATCCCAATTTTTGTGAGTCCCATATTTTTTTTTGAGATTAATGTCATCATCTTTTTTTATCCACTCTCTTTTTTTATAATTATGCTGTGCTCTCGTAGTGTTTCTGTAAGAAAGAATAAAATCATAAGAGAACCTAAGCCGCGCGAATTCTTCCTTCGCACTGGAAGAAGGATTAACATCAGGGTGCAAATGTTTGGCATTTTTTCTGAAAGCAGTTTTTACCTCAGCCATCGAAGCGTCTGACCCTAAGCCTAATTTCTTAAGATGTAGTAGGTAGTCTTGCATTAAATTCTACTTTTTTTTCAACTCTTCAATAAGCTCTTTTACCTTCTCACGAGTTAGTTTTGATAGTTCGTCTAGGGTTAAGTTAGCATGATCATCTGCTTTTATCACCTCTCCTATATTTACTTTCAGTGTTTTTCCAGAGTGAATCTTTAAGCTTCCTGCCGCCATAATGTCTCTGCTTCCTAAAATACCTATAGGCACAATATCCAGCCCATGAGTTTTTGCCATTCTAAAAGCGCCTTTCTTAAAAGGCATAAGTTCACCTGTTTTGGATCTTGTTCCTTCGGCAAATGAAATTACATTTTTTCCGCTCTTAACTTTTTCTCCAGCGATTTTTATAGACTCTTGAGATTTCATTTTATTCTTCCTGTCTATGAATATCATACCTGTTAACCAGATGTCCCAGCCTATAAAAGGTACGTATTTTATTTCCTTTTTAGCTATGTAATAGAGCGGGTGAGGACAAGCCAGCGAAACAGCTGGAGGATCCATATGACTCTCATGATTAGAAATATAAATTTTTCCAGGAGATTTTTCTATAACTTGATTTCCATATTTCTCAAATTTAGTACCGCACACAAACATTACACCGTTCGAGAATAAGTATACGGCAGTGTTAATACATTTGTCAGTAGAACCTGTAAATAGCAGAATGATTAGCCCTATCGTAGAGCCATAAGCGGCTACAATTACTATTAAGATTAATCGAATGATATTTATTAAATACTTCATTTTGCTAATATCTAGTAAAATTATAAGTGGAGCATCTTTTTAAATTCACTCTCATCATATTCTTTTATTTCTCCGGGTTTCAGGTGAGCTAAAGAAAGCTGCTCTATAGAAAATCTAACCAATCTAAGTGTAGGAAATCCTACAGCAGCAGTCATCTTTCTTACTTGTCTGTTTTTGCCTTCAATCAGTATGAGCTTCAGCCATGAGGTAGGAATAGATTTCCTTATTCGAATAGGTGGTACTCTGTCCCAAATAAAATCTGGCTGGGCACATATACTTGCTTTAGCAGGAAGCGTGTAATAGGCTTTTTTACTCACTTTTATAGTGACACTTTTAGCGAGTTGAGCTATAGCTTCTTCTGTAATCTTTCCATCAACTTGAACATAATAACATCGTTCATGCTTATTTTTAGGAAGTAGTAGTCGCTGATTAATAGAAGTATCATTGGTTAATAGAAGTAAACCTTCAGACTCGGCATCTAATCTTCCCACTCCGTATACATCTTTAGGCAGGTTTAGAATTTGGGAGAGACCTTTCCATTTCACTTCATTACTAAACTGTGATAGGTATCCGTAGGGCTTGTTAAATTTATAATATCTGCGGTGCAATAGGTATATCTTTTTTCAATCGTTTTCGAAAGTAAACATTCACTTAGTATCTTGGCATGATGTTTAAGAATTTTCTTCTTGTATTTTTTCTCTTAAACTTTTTCCACGGAAACGGCCAGGAAGAATTTAAAGATATTCCTGCGCAGGAAAGCGACACCATTAGTCGAGAAAGAAAGAATTTATTAATAGGATTTCCAGCGGCATATTACACTCCGGAAACCAAGTGGGGTTTCGGTGCAGGAGGAATATATAATTTTTATATAGATGATAATGATAGCATTAGTCCTTCTAGCCAGGTTCAGTTAGCTGCTTCGTATACTCAGCGTAAGCAGGTGTTAATTTATCTACCTTTTAATATTTACTTGGATGAGTGGAGTAATGTAATTGAGGGTGAGTTTGGATATTATGATTATATATATCCTTTCTATGGGCTAGGTAATGAAAGCAAAAATGAGGACTTTGAAAATTATAATTCCCGCTATTTTAGGTTTCAAATAGACGGTTTGAAGAAATTAAAAAAAGATATTTTTGCTGGTTTTAGGTATTGGATTGATACTCCTGACATCTATAAAATAGAAGCGGGAGGGATTTTAGATTCTGACGATGTCCTGGGAGAAACAGGGGGGATCATAAGTGGATTTGGTCCAGTAGTTAGATTAGATAAAAGAAACAATGTTTACAGCACGTCTAAAGGGAGTTACGTGAGTATTCTTTATCAAGGGTTTAATAAGTCCATAGGCAGTGAGTTTGACTTCGGTCGGGTGCGCTTAGATGCTAGGAAGTTTTGGAGTTTGAAGAATGTAATCCTGGCAGCACAGTTTTACGGAGATATTAATTGGGGAGATGTTCCGTTTTTCCAAAAAGCCAGGCTAGGTGGAACTAAAAGATTAAGAGGATATTTAGAGGGTAGATACATCGATGATGTTTCTATAGTTCCGCAGATAGAATTTAGAAGAGATATATGGAGAAGAATAGGTGGAGTAGGTTTCTTGAGCACAGGAAGTGTAATGCCTTCTTTAAAGGATTTCGCTAATAGTAAATGGAGATATACCTATGGTGCTGGACTGCGTTATACATTAGATAAAGAAAAAGGAATTAAAATTAGAGTGGATTATGCGTTTACTCCTGAGGGAACCAATTTTTATTTTACTATTGGAGAAGCTTTTTAAGAAAAACAAAATGAAGAATTTATATTTAGTGTGTATTAGTCTGATGTTATTCAGTTGTCAACAACAAAAAGAAGAGATGCAGCATGACAAAGCTAAAATTATTTCAATTATTAAAACCAATTTAGCTGCGCAGAAATCAGCTTGGAACGCAGGTGATATAACAACGTTTATGGAGCATTACTGGAAAAGTGATTCTATGGCTTTTATGAGTAAAAGCGGAGTCAGATATGGATGGTCAGAGACGTTAGACGCGTATAAATCTAGTTATCCTACACAAAAAGAAATGGGAACCTTAGGGTTCGAAGTAAAGAAATTAGACATATTATCTGCTGACGCAGCTTACATGTTAGGATCATGGAATCTAGAAAGAGATACTCTAGAAGTAGGAGGTCATTTTTCACTTATCTGGAAAAAAGTAAATGGGCAGTGGGTTATAGTAACCGATCATACAAGCTAGCAAATGAACTTTTCTGAGACTCCCATAACGTTTGTCATTTTAGGCATTACCATTTTAGCTTCATTCGCAGCATTTAATAACAGAGGACTAAAAAGCAATTGGCTTTTTAATCCCTACCTAGTAAAAGAACACAATCAATGGTATAGGGCATTTACCCATGCATTCATCCATTCAGATTACATGCATTTAGGATTTAATATGTATGTGTTTTTTGGTTTTGGCTTAACATTAGAACAGGTGTTTACTGACCCCGTTTTATGGACGATGACTTTTCCTGATATCCCTTTTTGGGGTGTAGTTAAGGGAAGGATAATTTACACTATTCTCTATGTAGGAGGTTTCTTATACGCTTTAGTTCCAGCTATGAGAAAACACTCTTCCAATCCGAGCTACAATTCTTTAGGAGCTTCAGGAGCAGTTTCTGCTATTCTGCTGGCTTATATTGTACTGTTTCCATTAAATACGTTACATCTTATGTTTATTCCGTTCCCTATTCCAGCTATAGTAATGGGTATAGGGCTTTTTATCTATGAAGCCTACATGAATAAGAGAGGAGGGACTGGCATAGCCCATGATGCGCATATCTCAGGAGCTATATTCGGAGTGGTATTTATTCTGGCAGTGAACTACAAATTCATAGGACACTTTATTTCGGAGATTTCTAGCTTCTTTTAATACACCTCTAGAAAGAGGATGCATTAGGTTTAAGAAGACTTTCTATATCGTACAACGTAAATACGGTAAAGATTACAAAGAAGAGAAGAATAAGATTAATTCCATTTACTAAGAATCTCTTAACGAATTTCCATGTTTATTACAGAGATAATCTGATCAGAAACAATACTTCGGCTTATTCTTTCAGGTGCACCTGATGACCTATGTCCTAATCTGCGTGAACAGGGTTAATTTTTTTAATAGATTTAGCCATGAATACAAATTTAATTGGACTACGCTTAAAATAATGACCAAAAAAAAAGCCCAGACTTTTTATAATCTGAGATCTTTCTCTATTAAACCTTAATCTTAATAATTATACGCTGTTATTAGCTATTAACTTCATTTTGAATAACCAATTCTCTTAGTTTTACGGGAATAAGAAAGAATTAGTTACAGTAATTGAGAGTTGTTCCTGAGTATACATTTAAATAACTGATATTTAGAAGCAAATATTTATACATCTTACATTGCAACGCTTAAAAGAAATATGAAAGGGAACAAACATCATAGAATAGTTAAAAAATTTAGTGAATTAAGTTTAGATGACTTGTACAAAATAATTCAACTAAGAATAGATGTGTTCGTAGTAGAGCAAGACTGTCCGTATTCAGATCTAGATGATAAAGATCAGAACGCTACTCATCTTTACTATGAGACGGAGGAGGGAGAAATCATCGGGTACATTAGAATTTTAGACAAAGGTGTATCCTACAAAGAGATAGCTATAGGCCGAGTGATTATTAAAGAATCCTGCAGAAAATATAAGCTTGGACATCAGCTCATGCAAGATGGGATAGATTATATAAGATCTTTGGGAGAAACGGAGATAAGAATCTCTGCTCAGGAGCACCTCAGAGAGTTTTACGAGAGACTAGGTTTTGAAAAGATGGGAGGAATGTATCTAGAAGATAATATACCTCACATACAGATGTTTAAGGCTTAATAAAGACTGGGTGAATGACTTGTCAAGGCTTTAGTATTTTTCTGGCTTAAGCATATTTTTTGGTGGTTTTCAGCATCACCACATTTTTATTATACTTCTCGTCTATTACTCTTCTCCTGTATTCGAAAATAGCATTGAGTTGCTTTTTAATAAACAGTTTATTAGCTATGCCACCTAAAAAACCGAAAGGAGGCTCGTAAGTAATTAAATCTGACATAATTACACCGTCATCGGTTTGGATTATTTTATGTTCATGATGCCACATTTTATAAGGACCTTTTCTCTGTTCATCTACGAAGAACTTTTTATCTGAAACATGAGTTATTTCCGTTACCCAAGGCATTTTAATTCCTAAAACCGGACTCACCTTATAACTGATAATCATTCCAGGATACATTACTTCGCTTGTGTGGCCAGTGGTTATTTCAAATCCCATATAGTCGGGAGTAATATCTTTTAAATTTCCTGGTGATGAAACAAAATCCCATATCTCATCTACGGACGTATGTATTTTTTGCTCTTTGTAAAGTTGATATACTGGCATAGGCTTTTATTATACCTACAAATAACGCTTCAGAACTTGAGAGAATTATTTCGAAAAAATCACCAAGAACTAAATTCATTCACGAAAGAATAACTTAGAGCTATGAATTCCCCTTTAAAAGAGGGTTTGATATTAAACCTTAAGAATCGAAATGCGCTAAACAAAAAAGCCCTCTAGGAAAAGGGCTTTCAAAATATGATTTCAATTTATAAGTTAAACGTTCTCATCTAAAGTTATATCTCCAGAATCAAATGAGCCATCTAC
>MDSY01002593.1_pt1 | contig 30169 bp, 39 predicted proteins | sample 811131 | NCBI WGS metagenome assembly MDSY01 (sample SAMN05326643, study PRJNA326480) | marine metagenome | isolation source: seawater | place: Atlantic Ocean: South West | collected 2010 | reverse complement strand
GCTGCTGCTGCTGCTGCTGCTGCTGCTGCTGCTGCTGCTGCTGCGGCTGCTGCTGCTGCTTTTTCTTCTGCGTTATTTCTTGCATCTATCCTTTTTTCCCAATATTCTGCACTTATATCTGCATTTCCTATTGCGTGTACTTCTTGGAGTGTTGCTGCTGACGTCAAGTCTTCTAAATCTCCGAGCATTCTAATTAGGCCGGTGGTGGGGTTGTCGAATTTTTCTTTATCGGCTTTTAGGTGCGCGGTTATATCTTCGAGTTTATTCTTTGCGTGTAACACAACTCTATTATTATTTCTTGCGCTTTTTACCCAAGATACTAGGTATTGTGATGTTCTTATTCCTATATCTTTAGCTTCTTCTGTTAATTTTTGAACTTCTTGTTTTAATGGTCGTAATACCCGTGTTGTTAAGTATGGTTCTTCTACTCTTACTGTAACAGGCGACGAGGAGGAGGCGCCGCCTGTGAAGTTGAGGGCATCCAAGCGCGCCTGCAGGGACTCGAGGGTATCTTCGGTATCGGGTGAGGCGTTGCCAGCGGCATCGACGGAAGACGGAGCGTCGAGAGAGTCGGGGCGCGCCTGCAGGGACTTGAGGGCATCTTCGGTATCGGGTGAGGCGGCGTCAGCGTCATCAGGGTCGAGGCGGGAGAGCACCACGGGCGTCGTGGGCACGGCGGGTGAGGCGGCGCCAGCTGCATCAGCGTTTAAAGCGTTCTCAATTATTTCCTTCACCGTATTCGCATCATACATAATTGTGATATGATCTGTTTCCACTGGGTCTGGGTTACTATCCAAAATATTGGACAACCTAATACGATAGTAACCAGCTTTGGAGTACTTGAGCGTGATATGATATACATATTCCTTAATCAGGGGGACGGTCTTTATCTTATAATTCAGCAACTCCTTCAAGGTCTCTATTTCATCTTCATCAATTAAGGTATTTTCGTTGACATTACCCAGTTTTGCAGCTTCGATGGCATATTTTTGGTATTTAGCACTACGTTTAAGGGCATGCTCATTTATTACCGCACGAAATAATTCATATTCTTCATTATTTAACTTTTCATCCAACTCTTTATTTGATGAGGCTTTATCCTTAATATTTTGTTTTGTAATATTAAATATTTCATTATATAACTCGCCAATCCTTTCTTCATTACTAAATGTTAATTGTTTTTGCGAAATAATATTATTTTTATTAAAAAGTATATTTGAAATTATTGTATGAGATAACATAAAATCTCTAATATAAGAATTTGCTTTATCTAATAATTTTGCTAATTCACGTTTAAACTCTATATCATTCATATACTCTTTTTGTTCTATGATTTCATTTAAGATATCTAATCCATTTTTATCATAAAAAGAAATAGGTTTAAATTTATTTAATTGTTTTAGCTTTAATTGTTTTCTTTCACTCCTTTCACTCGTTAATTTGGCTATATCCATCTGTAAAGGTCTATATAAAGGTTTTCTATATTCATGTAAAAATGCATTATATTGTAAACTTAAATCAGTATCAATTAAATCATTACTTGAAAAATCAATCATAAAATCAGTTATAGATAAACTATCTTCATTATCATCTTCATCTTGGTCCATGACAAAAGCCAATACTTCCCATGCTCTATTTTGACCTTCTTTGTATGTTTTTTTTTCACTAGGTATATCTAATATTAATGATTTTGTATCAATAACTTCTAGTTTTGAATAATAACTTATTAATGAGGGAATCCAATCTGCAACCAGTCTTACTACTAAATTAATAGGCACGCCCATTGAAACTAAATTAAATAAGAAATCTGAATTATCATACAAAAATTCTGTAAAATCTTGAATTAAATTTTTTAAATTGCTTATATCAGTTATAGTATCTGACCAATTTTCTTCGACTAAAGATTTAAAAGGAACTTGTTTCGGATGCTTCTCCTCAAGGGATGTGTAGTAGGGCTCGTTCGTATCAGGGTCGGTGTGCTCAAAATACTTCTTGTCACCCTCAATATCTATTGTTTCGCCGTTGGGCCCCACCTCTTGCCGCACCTCCGTGTAGTAGACCTCTCCCGTATCAGTAGTGTGTGGCTTATAATAGGATGCAGATTCAATTCCATCTGGTCCGAATGTAGGATCCGAATCCGGAAGCGAATCATATCTTATGTTTTTGTATTCAACATCCGGGGGATAATCTCGTTTTAGAGGAATTTTAAATACACCTACACCGAACGCAGTTGCTAATAATGTATTTTTTGCAGTTAAATTTTTTGACTTTTTATAATCACTGAGTATTTTTTTTTTATTTATTGTTTTTTCATCAGCCGCTTGTTTTATTTTCAATCTATATGTATCTTTAAATGAATCTAATAAAGCTTTTCTTTCTATTATTAATTTTTGATCAGGTGTTAATTGTTCATCTTTATAATATGCTATCCACGATTCTTTTGCTATTTCTGCTGATTTTTTAGCCTCTTCATCTGATACTCCTCCCTCTAATGCAGCTTTATAATATTCTTCATAATACATTTCTCCTTTTTTTTCTGCTTCTTTATTTTTTTTAAAATTAGATAACTCTATTACATGTCCTCTCGTTAAAAACTCCTCTATTTCATGAGATGATATATCTTTCACATTTCTATCTTTAATATTTTTTTCAGATAACACTTTATTTACATCTTTATCTCTTTTTTCTAATAGCTTTCTCATTAAAAGTTCTCCTTTAAATCCATCCATTCCACTGCTATAAAGCATATTATTATCTCCTATTTCTCCAACGCTTGCCATATTTTTTTTAACTTTATTTTTAGATAAAGAAAGACTTACAGATGCTGCAACCAATCCTACACCTACTGACCCAACACCACCAGTTATTACAGTTATAAAACTGCCTAATGCTATTGCTCCAAGTGAACCTATTCTAAATGTTGTATTTTTTATAAATTTTTTTCTCGATATTTTTTTTTCTAATTCCGACTGTTTGTCTACATTTACTACAGCATTTATTGCCTCATTATTTACATCATATAATTTTAATACCATAGGTGTTGAACTATCAATAATATGAAAATTAGAAACACCGTCTAGTTCTGATTTATTTATTGTAAATATGTAAAAATGTTCAAAATTAGAATCAAACCCATAATATAGCTCCCTTTTATCATCTTCTAATAAATTATCTTTATATATAAAGCTACTCACATCTTGCTGTTGAAAGATTTTTAAGGCAATTTCTTTTTCTAAGTTATATGTTTCACATATGTCACTTTTTGAGCTAAATCCTAACGTGGATGTTCTTTTAATTTTATCTTCTGATAAGATACTGTGGTCTTTATTTACATTAGCTATATTCATATTTAATAATTTTTTGATGGATTTTATTTCAATATATTTAAGTTTATTTTCACCTTTATCATATAACCAACATTTTTGAGATTCTATATCTGGAGTTAAAACATCATGTTTCATGCTTTCTTTTTTTTTCTCTATTTCTTTTTTTTTCTCTATTTCTTTTAGATCTTCTAATTGATTTTGAACTGTTTTAAAATATCCTAATTCTTTTAATTCTTCTTTTACTACTTCATTTATTAATGTTTCCAGATCTATATCATCTAATTCACTTGAAGATGTATCTTCTCCTTCTGATTCTAGTGCGGCTGATGCGTCTGGTGCTGGCACTGGTGCTGCTGGTGCTGCTGGCGCTGCTGGTGCTTCTGGCACTGGTGCTGCTGGTGCTGCTGGCACTGGTGCTGCTGGCACTGGTGCTGCCGCTGGCACTGGTGCTGCCGCTGGCACTGGTGCGGCTGGTGCTAAACCATCATACGTACTATTTTTTTCTGATATTAATGATGGGCGTGATAATGAATTAGTCGATATTGTATCACTAGACTCTGATTCCATTTATACTATATATTTAAAAGTTTTTATCTATTTATTGTTAAATAGTTATTTTTTATAACTATTTAGCATATATAAATCTATCGGTGGCGACGGCGACTAGAACTGCGGCGGCGACGCTTCGAGCGACGGCGGCGGCGTTTTCCTCCTTCTTGCTGCTGATTATTCTGGTTCTGATTCTGATTCTGATTCTGATTCATACCTCCACGATGGCGGCGGGATGATCTACGTCTACGAAAAGTTCTGCGAAAAGGCATTATATACTATATTAAGAAAAAATTATTCAGATTCAGAATCAGAATGACTTCCTAAAATAGTTTGTGAAACACTTATATTTCTTTTAATTTTATCAATGATAGTATCTATTCTAGAACATGTTTGAACGCAAGAAGAATAAGTTTCTTTTAAATTCTGCAATCCTGTAATACTTTTTTCTAAATAAGTTCCTAAAATATCATTTTTTTTGTATATATCAATTGAACGCCTAACGATCAAATCTATTTTTTTTAATACATCATCTCGACTATCTCCTCTCCATGCACGCTTTAATCCTTGAGGTATAATTGTGTCTACTTCTATATTTAAATATGTATCTTTTGATATTAATTTTTTATTTGGCTGCAAAGATGCTAATACTTTTAAATTAATAATTAGTTCATCTTCTTCTGTTAATGACATTTTCTATATAAAATGTTATTTTAAAATAAAACAATTAATTTAACTATTTGCTTTTGGTATTGTTGCTTTTTTACTAATTTCATTAATACATTTTGAATCATCCACTTCTCCCATCATTTTACTCACTAAATTAATATATAATTCCGTTTCTTCTTCTGAAGTAGTCCAATTTGGATGCTCTTCTTGCCATTTTTGAATTAAAAGAACATGTTTTTGTTGTAATTTTCTTCCTGTAGTTTCTAAAAGCTTATTATTTTTTTCTTTATCATGTTCCCATTCTCCTTGAGTTTTTATACATATTTTCTTTCTCTTAGGGTCTACACAATGAATTGGTCTTTTATATACCCCTAATTCATCTATTCCTTGGCAAATGACTTGTGCAACACCATTTGTAATACTTCCATTCATTACCGTATGTAATTGATTTAATCCTACTTCAATCGATCCAATAAATTCGTCCCAATCTAATGCATCTTTACATTGTTCATTTAAAAACACATTTAAATTAAACTGATTGTTATTATTATTTCCTACCTTTGGTATTAATTCTCCTATTTGTTTTTGTTGGTCACATAATATTTTTCGTAACTCTTTATTTTCTTCTAAAACTTTCATAATGGTTTCATGCGTAATGGATGGACCGTCTTCTTTTATATGTGTTTCATTTTCATTATTACATTTCTTTTTATGATACCATAATCCATTTCTATTTTTATATATTTTATTACAAATTTCACACCTAAATTCTGAACTTGGGACTTTTGGGGATTTTCCGTTCAAAAATACAGCATTTTGATGTTTGCGTGTCGATATATGTTTATCATAATCGCGTTTGTAAAAGCATTTATAGTCACATAATGAACAGAAATACTTCGGTTGTTTGATTTTAGTATTTTTTTGTTCAAAATGGTTCATATATTTATGAACAGAAAAGTCCTAAATCATTTTTACATAAAAATGTTAAAAAAAAGTTGAGTAAGGTTTTGATTTTGCTCATTTTTTTTTCGCACCATAATGCTCTGAGTCACTTTTTTCACTTTTTTTACAAAAAGTTCATTGAGAATTTCCAAAATGGACAAATATATTTGTCCAATTTCCAAAAATCATTTGTACTTTCTGAAAAAAAAAGGCGCGCATGCCTAGGTTCTTTAAGCCCAAAATATAATATATTATTTTAATTATACTTAAAGAATCATTCTATGCATTTTTTATATAATAAATAAAAATTGTTTATTATATATGAAAGTAGCCTTGGCATTTTTTGGTATTACTAGAAGTTTATCCTATACAAATGAATCTATTCAAAAAAATATACTCAATGTTTTAAAAGAAAATAATATGGAGTATGATATTTATTTACATACTTATACATTTACAGGTAACTATAATAATAAACGCACAAAAGAATCCTTAACTATAAAAGATATAAATAATGAAGAATATAAATTATTAAATCCAGATTACCTTGTCCTTGATGTTCATGAAGATATATGTAATCGTTTAGATTTTTCTCAATATAGAAGTAAACCTGATCCATGGCATTCTAACTATAATTCAGTAAATAATTATATATTAGGATGTTATTCTAAGTTTCAGCTTGTAAAACTAATTGAAAAGAATAACAAAACATATGATTATATTATTTATATAAGACCAGATTGTTTATATAATCAAAAAATAAATATGCAATTTTTCAATGAAGTAAATGATACTACAATATGTATCCCAAATTTTCATTGTTTTGGACCATACAATATAAATGACCGATTTAGTATATGTAATATGAATAATTATAAAATATACGGGAATATATTTGAATCTTTGTTGGATTTAAGTAAAAAAATGTCATTACACTCAGAAACTATATTAGGATTTGTATTAAAAAATCATAATATAAATGTAAAACGAATCCAATTTATTTTTGTAAGAATACGATGCAATGGTAAAGTAGCCTTATTAGATAAAAATGACCATCTATGTTAATAAATTATTTTTTTCAATACTCTTAGCTTTCATTATAATATAATAAACATAAATATATATATATAAACGTAAATCTATTATTAATTACCAATTGCTCGATTTGCTAATTTATCAGCATAATAATTACCTAAAGAATGAATATCTTGTTTTCCAGTATGTGCATCAACATGTAAAAATTGCACATTTGGTTTATTTAAAAATAATAAATAAGCTTGTTTTACTAACTCTACGTTTGGTATTGGTTTTTTATCTTTCCATTTTTTTGTAGCACATTTTTCACCAAACGTAGTGCATGCTCGAATCGCATATATCGAATCGCTTACTATTAATACATAACTTTTATCTTCGTTGATTTCTTTTTCTAATATAAAATAAGTTTTTATAATGGAAGTTAATTCTGCTACGTTATTTGTTTGCTTTCCGGGACAAATACACGATACATTACGTGAATCATTTTGTCCAAAATAAATCCCAATCCCCGCTCGAGCATTTTTTCTTCCATTATTCGAACATGCTCCATCCGTATATACAGTAATAGGGTCTGGATGTATATTTTCAATAGATAATATATGATTCATATATTATATAGTGATGTATATCTATATTTAAACTGAACGAGATTTTCTTCGCTTTTTCTTTTTCTAATTCCTTTTTCTCTAAGTTTGATATTACATTTTGACTATCATATATATTTTTTATTATGGGTTATATATATATGCCATCAAAACATTCAAATAAATCAAAATCAACATATATATTTGACGATGGAAAACCATATTTCATACAAAGACTTATATTAAGATTAATAGATATTGGATTATTAGCAATTTATTTTTTGTTTATGGCTATATTTTTTTCTACAATTATTCATAAGGTAGGTATATATTTATTTCCAGTTGATCCAAACAATATAGGATTAATTATATTAGCATTATGTTTCTATGCAATTTCTATTTTATGGATGGCTTATATTATAAGACATATTATTCGTATTGTTCCATTTCCATTTGATAAAATATATGGTTATCAACACTCTAGAGTATCAGAAAGATTTTCTGGTGGGGCAATAATTGGGTTTTCGCTAATTGTATTTTTAGAACAATTTAAAGAAAAATTAAAATTATTTAATGCATATTTTAATATATAAAATTGTAAATTATTAAGTAATTCTGGAAAAATAATTGTTATACAAAAAATATAAAAATATATTGGAGCTAGTGATATATATCTATATTTAAACTGAACGAGATTTTCTTCGCTTTTTCTTCTTTTTTTTTCTAGTTCCTTCTGCACTACTTCTTTTTTTACTAATATTTTCTAGATCATTAAGTGCAATATTACATCTCCCGATTCTACCATTTAAAAAGTTATAACGACTAGATTTACCTAATATATTATCTAATGTTTGTTTAAAATTATTTTTTTTATTTCTTAATACAGGTCTGCATGCATGAGCCTTCCATGCCTCATCTATATTAGTAAGAATCGTATTAAATTTTTTATCTTGACATAATCTTTCCCATGTATTATTTTCTAATAATTGATCAATAACAATTTTATCATCCTTTATATCTAATAGTTTACGTAATTCACTGTAACGCTTAGGAAATTTTCCATATGATATATCTTTCTGAATATTACCCAATATATCCAGCACTCTACCATACCAGTCTATACAATGAACTGATGAGTCTCGTGGGAGTAATGACTTTGCATGTCTCAGGCTAGTCTGGCTACTCCGTCTACTCCGTCTATTCCGTCTAGATGAGGCTTCTGGAGTTGCCAAGTCTTGTATAGCTTGTTGTGGTGGAGGCGGAGGGTTTCGCGATTTTGATAATGATGTATTATTACCACATGATTTACCCATACAACTTTCTAAAAGATTAAAACCTCTTGCTTTTTTTAATTTTTTTCTTGTATAACGTTTTTTATTAGTTGAGATTTTCATTTATAATATATAAATATATTATTTTATAAACTCTTTGATATAAAATTAGATAATGCTTCTTTACTTCTCTCTCCATTATAGGTTTGTTCTAAATTACCATTATTTAATAATGCTACTGTAGGAAATCCATCTACATTATACTTGTCCATAATAGCCGCATTGTTTGGGTCATCCCCACCTAAATCTATTTTTAATAACTTATCATTGCCATTAGATATATCATCCCAAATTGGTTTAAATTTTTTACAATGTCCACACCAATCTGCATAAAACAATACTAATTTTTTCCCCCCTTGAATATCTGTTCCAAATGAACTGGGAGTAGATTCAAATCCTTCTTTCATCAAAAATTTTTTACGAACAATAAATAATATAATTAGAATACCGATTAATAACATAACTTTAGGTGCATTTTTCTTACTAAACATTTTTTTAAACGTAGAAGATGATTTTTTTACCGCCTTTGATAAAAATTTGTTCTTCATATACATTATAATGATAAAAACATTATTACAAAATTTTATAGGTAATTTTGTAAAAGGTGGATTGATGATAGGGATTGCATTAACCATAATTGATTTAATTGCTAAATACGATGGTATGATTCAATTTTATGCATTTGCTAGTGCTAGTTTCTTTTTAATCCAATTATTCCAATATTATCATATTTATACAATTAAGCAATCATCTACTGACCCTTTTATATTACATAGTGTTATTGGAGGTATAGTATATGTATTTTATGTTTTACTAATGTTAATATTATATAGGCTAAACGTTGCACCATTTATGCTTATTACCATATGCACTGTATTATGGCTAATTCTTACTGTTGGTTACTTTTTTATACTAAAATCACAATAAATCAATTTATTTTTTACACCAACCGGGAATCGAACCCGAGGCGACCGCTTGGAAGGCGGTCATGTTACCACTACACCATTGGTGTATATTAAATATATATTACTATATTATATGAATGAATATATTATTGTAAATTGTCCGAATTGCGGAGACTATATTCAAATTTTTAAAAATGAAATAAATTGTAAAATATTTCGCCATGGTATTTTAAAATCGTCAGGAAAACAAATAAATCCGCATTTAAAAAAATCATTATGTGATAAACTTCTAAATGAAGGTAAAATATATGGTTGTGGTAAACCCTTCATGTTAAAGCATGATATAGCGGTTACATGTGATTATATATAATCATTCAAGACTTCCACTATTATGTAAATCATTTCCTATATTTATAAAAATACCATCACTAAATTCAGTATTATGTATTGAATCTTTTTTTTTTGATTTAATATATATGGTTTCATATTTGTATAATAAATTATAAATTTTATATAACATATAAGTAGAAGTAGCTTTTATTGCAATATCACTAATACAATATAGTGATATTTTACCACAACAACAAAACATTATATAATGTATATATTATATGAAAAAAACATTTCATGTTTTAACTTATAATTTAAGTTGGGCAACTCAAGCAAATAAAGTCATGGGTTCCGAAGCAGATTTTGTGGACCAATGTCAAAAAACATATAAGCGCGGAGGTCACCAATGTCATGATAATGCTTTAGTTCATATTAAAAAACTAAAAGATATTCAATTAATAGGATTACAAGAGGTAAATTCAAACATTAAAAGTAAATTAGTATCCCATTTTAAAAGCTTAAATAAATTTAAAGTCACGAAAATGGGACCATCAAAGATACTTACATTGTGGAATTCATCTATATTTGGAACGTTAAAGCATTTTGTAGAGATAAACTTGGATGCGCGCACAGATAGACCTTGTCATATTCTTTTAACAAATAAAAACATTATACTTATTAATTTACATGCTCCTGTTCCTTTTGTGAAACAAGATTTAGAGACAAATTTAATGAAAGCAATTTCTTCGAATAAATATATATACGACGCAGCGCAGCATCCAGATTGTAAAATAATAATGGTTGGTGATTTTAATGATAAAAATAGCACTATACATAAGGGGTCGCCATTAAAGTTGTCTCTAAAAAGTAAAACACAAAAGATAAAACCTTGTTTAAAAAAAAGAAAACTTAGAAAAACATTAAAATCATGTTGCTGGCATGCCCCTAAACACCATTCTGGTTACTTTGTTGGAACAGGTGACTATATTTTAACAAATCACAACGTGCGTCAAGAATGGATGAAAATTCCAGCTGCATTTAATAAGTCAGGTCCATTACAACGTTTATTTTCAGACCATACCCCTGTAATATCAAAACTAACCTTTTTCGAATAATCTCATTATAACTATTTTGTCTCTATATTTATATATGACAACTAAAAAAAAAGTGTATAAAAAAAAAACACAAGCAAGAAAAACAAAAAAGCACACGTCTAGTGTAAATCCATATGTTAAAACAAAGTCACGTAAAATATCTATTCCAATTGATTGGAATGCTACAGATAGCGGATATTCTGCCCTTCAAACACAAAAAGTATTTGATTTCTTAGTATCAAATGTAAACAAAGGCTATAATTTGATTCAAACTCAACCGGGCAAGGTATTTCATGCTAAAGGTAAAACAGTATTGCATTTGCAAGCAATACGGGTTACAAAGTGGCCTATTTCAGCTGCATGGGATTTAAGAGAAGCAAGTAGAAAAAATCCAATTTTATCATGTGCATCATATAATGATTGGATTAAAACACCACCATGCAATACAGGAGCAAAACGAGCAAAGATATTTACAAAAATGAAAAGTAACACATATATTGGTGGATTTGGTGTATATTTATGGAGAATATTTTCGGGTGAATTAGATGTTAAAAAACATAAAGTATTTGTGAAAGCTCTCAAGAAAACATTTAGAGACAAACCAATCATGATACACAATACGGATGTAGATTGGTTTCATGCAAAACAAGAATTAAAGTCGTAAATACATTTGATATAATTCTTCATATGATTTATTTAATAAACATGAATCATTATACTGATTATCATTTAATAAATAAATGATAAAAGTTTTTAAATATGATTTATTATACATGCGAAAATACATATTAATAATATTTAATTCTCGTTTAAAGCCAATTAAATCTAAATCGCCATAAATAATATGAGTATCTACAATGGTTCTCATGGTAAAATCATCCATCAAATCACTTCTATCAACAAAAAATAATTTATTATGTTTAAATCGATTGGTTCTTTCATCATGTATTTTTAATATATTTTCAGGCACATATACTAAATAACTTATTATATGTGCAGCAATATATCTACCAAACTGAAACAACATATATATATTAAGTATAATTAATTGGTGGTCTTGGTGGAGCATTATGTTTACGTGGCTGAGATGGTGGACGAGGAGCAATAAAATACCCATTATCCTCATCATCACTCGGTGTAAATGTTTTTGATTCTTGTTTAAAGAAATGTTTATATTTGTGTTTCAATGACCGTTCATATGCGCTCCCAGGGGCATATAAGGTTTCCAATGTATTTTTAAAAAGTATCATAAATATTCCAATTGCTCGTATTTTTAATTGAATAATTTTTCGACGTGCCTGTATTCTAGCTTTCAAGGATACAACTGTTTTAATAAATGATTCAGTAAATTGACTTTGTCCTGCAACATACCATCCTGTATACGAGCCAAAATCATCATGTGGAATTGGGTTTAAATATTCATTACATTTATTTAATAAATCTTCTCTAGATAAGGACTTGATGTATTTCATTTCATTTTCTGTAATCTTATATTTTAAAGATAAAGAATATCCATGATTTGCAGATTGGTAAATACTGTCTACTATTTCTGATGCACATTCATTTTTAGATGGAGCAGGAAAATTACTCATATGGTCCATCATTATATTATTATTGTAATAGCATTTATATTATTACAATTCAATTATATGTTAAAAAAAAATTGATTATAAAAATAATGCTATGATAATAGTAATATGCAAACCACAGGATTAAAAAGAAATCCTTGTGATAAATATTATACATGTAAAGAAACAGTTTCTACATGTATAGATTTAATTAAAGACCATATACAAATACATCCTGAAGATATATGCATAGAACCAAGCGCGGGTAATGGAGCATTTATAAATGATATACGCTCATTATCAAATCACTCGTTATTTTATGATTTAAATCCAGAGCATAATGATATTATTCAACAAGATTATTTACAATTAACATCTTTTCCAATTAGTAAAAATAAAATACATGTAATAGGAAATCCCCCATTTGGCAGACAATCTTCCTTAGCGATTCAATTTATAAAAACATCCTCAGCATTTTGCGATAGTATATCATTTATATTACCAAAAAGTTTTAAAAAAAATAGTTTACAAAAACATTTTAATTTATTGTTTCATTTAAAACATTCATGGGATATACCAAGTAATTCATTTCTGATTAATGATAAAGTATACGATGTTCCGTGTGTATTTCAAATATGGGTAAAAGAAACCATTCCTCGGGCATTACCCAATAAATATATACCGCATAAATATAATTTCGTAAAAAAAGAAGAACCCCACGATATTTCATTTCGAAGAGTGGGGGTATATGCCGGAAAAATAGACAGATTTACAGAAGATAAATCCATCCAGTCTCATTATTTTATTAAATTTGATGAAGAGTTAACAGATGAGCTATTTGAAAAAATATCTAAAATTGTATATAAAAATAAAGAAAATACGGTAGCTGCAAAATCTATATCAAAGCAAGAACTAATGGAAGAATTCAACAAAATCACTTGATGGTATTTTTCCACTAGGGTATTTATTTCTTAAATCTTCTCCTTTTACAAATTTTATTTTTATAGTAGGAAAATCAATATTGGAAACAATGCAAAAGATAAGTTTTTGACAATGACTTATAAACCGTTCATTGTCAAACTCTCTCCCTTGTCCAAGCATATTGGAAGGACAAAAGCTACATCCTCGACTTGTAAATGTTTTTTCATCATATAAAATGGTTGCATCTTGTTCGTCTACAAAATCATGCGACTTGCATCCCGGAACATGAATCAGAGGATAACGTTGGGCTATATATTTTTCAATAAAATGTGAAAATGGTCGGCCATCTTTCCAAATCTCTCGACATATTTCTGGAGACAAATCACCAAACACATAATGTTGTATTTCATGAGTAAATGTGGTATTGAGAACAACGCTTGGAATACGTTGTGATAAAGAAGCCATGGTGTAACATGACACATATAGATAAATCTATTTCAATTATTTACTGCTTGTATTTACAATATACAACCCTATGAGAACAACAACCGCGCCAATTATATATCGAGTTAAATTAAAATCTTTAATTTTTAAAATAAGTAAGCTTAATAACAATGTTATAAATACACTCGTATTTAATATTAAGTGGACATTTGTAGGATTTTTTGTTTTACTCATACCCAAATAAATAAAATAACGAGATAACAACATAGTCACTATAGCAAAAATAAGTATTTCATTAAAATATTGCTTATGTGATGAAAGTAGTTTTAATGAAAATAAATGACAAGCCACAGTAACTGTTGCTAATATGGAAAAAAAAATGTAGTTCATTACATTATGTTATAAATAAATTTTGTAGAAATATAATAGTGTCTTGATAGTTATTTACATGATAAGATTTAGTTCTAGTATGTTTAAATATTTCATAATCATTTCCGCCTTCATAGGTTTTGTCTCCAAAGAAATAGATTTTATCATAATCATCGGTAATAAAAGATAAGCAATATGTTTTATCCCATCCTTTTGGAAATATATCTACGCTAATTTGCCCTCCGATACTAAATGATAACTCTAAGTCAGATAAATCATTTCTATACATATAATCTTCCCATTTTGTTTTTACATATTTAATAAGCTGCTCTCTATATTTATGGAGTTTATCTTGATTATAAAATATGTCTCTATGTTCTTGAGGACAAGCACGACCTATTGGAGAAATATTTATCATTCCATTTCTATGTTCTATAAATGAACCAAACTTATAAGGATAATCTATCTTAGATAGAGACAACAAACAAATATTCATTAATTCCGTAAATGGTGCATTGTTCAATTTTTGTATCATACTTTCACATGCAATTTGTTTACCATGTTTCATTGCGACTAATCCATTTTCAGAAAAAACCCATGTAAACAATTGTAATGTATCTTTTCCTAATTGTTCAACTATTTTTTCATAATTAGAACCACCAACAATGGCTAATTCTATATCATTATTTTGTTTTAATTGTAATAATATATCTATCATGGATTGTTCTATGGAACAACGGGATTTAGTAAGCGTCCCATCCACATCAAATAATACAAGAGATTTCATTATATATACTAAACTAAATAAGTTTTTAAATCAATTACCTAAAAAATAACACCCGAAGAGGGGCTCGAACCCTCGACCACAGGCTTAAAAGGCCTGCGCTCTACCAGCTGAGCTATCCGGGTATAATACCCCCTGTGGGATTCGAACCCACGCTCCCGAAGGAACCAGATCTTAAGTCTGGCGCGTTAGACCAACTCCGCCAAAGAGGTTTCCTTGTTTTCGATTTTAAATATTTTTAAAAAATATAAAAAAATATTTAAATCATATAGCATTTTATTTTAATATATTTGCTGTATGCTATATATCGAAAACAGATTCATCTTAATCTATCAGTAAAATAACCTACTATATAAATAATATTTAAAACTCTCACAATAACTATAAGAATTTAATAAATTATTTACACAGTTTTAATATAAAACTGCACCCGAAAAAGAGTAAAAAAAATATTATGAAAGTATCACCACGGTGCCCGGGAACCCTATATGTTCTTAACTAACATCCAAGTTAGAAACATGTAATATAGACGGAGCTATATTGATAATTATAGTAACTTTAGTTAGATTATAATTATAGTTAGATTATGATTAGATTGCTGTATGGTTCCCCACCACTATAGTATATGGGGTGTCTTTAAGTTGATTTCAGTCTAATTTATATTTCATAATAAAGTCACTTACAAGAGCAATAGGCACGTGTAACTTATTTGCTTGAATTGATTTTCCCGTAGGCTCATTACTATTCATAATTACCAAGAATGTGTTACTCGATACACTTGATGTTAATTCTACACCTATATCTGTAAGCTTTTTCATTAAATCTTTATCTCTAAACCCTGAAAATACAATATGTTTTCCATACAAGGGATGATTTGTATTTGCAATAGATGTTGGTTGCTGAATAGATTCTAGTTTGTATTCTAATTTGGCTTCTTTTATAAAGTCCATGAAATTATCAATATAATCTACAAATAAGTCGGATGTTTTTTCAGACATACCTTTTAACATGGATACTTTAGATTTTTTTTCTTCTATTGTTTCTGTAGATGTTAGAATATTTGGATAGGTTTTCAAAATGAATGAGAGTTTTTTTTCACCCATACCGCGTCCAAATGTATTGGATGCGCACATAAGTGCAATGCAAGACGTAGTATTTATTTTATCTTGAATAGATGTATATACTTTATGCGATTTTTTCTTACCAAAACCATCAACGGTTTCAAAATCAGATTCATTCATGGCAATAATCTTAGCAACACTATTATATCCTGCAGACATTAATTGTTTTATTGTTCCTGCTTTCAACCCATCTACTTCTAAGGTGTCAAAGAATCGCAACATTTGTTTCATTTGAACTTGGTCATTATCTTCTGGATTACACAATACAATATCTACATCATTTTTAGACCAAACATAATTATCACTTGGCATCTTCGCTTCTGTGCTATGAGTAATCTTAAATATATGAGGAATTACTCCACCACTTAATCCTACCATCACTTTAGACCCGGGGCCTAATTGATTCGTTTCAACATATTTACCATTAAATGCCGTTACATACGAAACAGACGACCCATTTAACTGTATTGGTTGCAATAACAATCTAGGCTTTAAATAGCCATCTTTACTCGGTGTCCATAACACATCCATAACTAGCGTTTCCAAAATATCTTCAGAAGCCATCATTTTATACGCAAATGCATGTTTTGGATTTCCATTTAGTCGAGGATATATTTTATCATGAGTTATAATGATACCATCTATTTCATAATCATAGGTTTTTTTCCATTTTTGAAGCAATGTTCCCAATAAATCATTGGAAATCATTGCACTGTATGTATAGATAACACTCTTTATGTGCAAAGTGGATAAATGTTTCATTTGTTCATGTGGTTTCATTTCTGGCTGAATCACTTCATATGCAACAAAGTCTAGACTATTGTATTTTTCTTCATCTTCTGTAGTGCTATTTACAATACCTGCCGTCAAATTACGAGGATTCGCAAAATGAGTTCCATATTGTTTAAACGTTTCCTTGCTTATAATTATTTCACCACGTATAACACATTGTTTTTCTGTAACCGGTAAATTTAAATAAGGAATCAAATAACTTATGTCTTGCCCAATTTTTCCATTACCACGTGTATATAAATAACACGGATTGGTTGAATACAATGCACTAATACCATCTAATTTTGCAGAAATTACATAATTGTTACTGTATTTTACAACCCAATTGGTTAGAGCGCTTGTATCTGGTTTAATTTTATCCATGGATGGCATATTGTATGGTAACTTTACTTTTTTTTTTAATACATCACAAGAAACTTCAGAACCAACTTCTTGCAGAACAGGATTGGATGGGTCAATCGATTCTAGATGTGATTTCATAAAATCAAACTGCTCATCACTAATCACTGGCTCACCAATCGAATATTTATCTGTTGCATACCGAATCATTTTAGCCAATTGCTCTTTTGTTCTAGATTGCAAATAAGAACCACCTTTTTGATTCAATTCATTCAAATAATTCGCCTCACATTGAATCAATGGTTTATTTTTTTCAATAATAACAACCGAATTACAATCCACCCGTTCATGTGGCTCTTTGTATTCCATATGAAGAAAGTCAAATATATCTTGTTCACTAGTAATTTTCATTTCAACTTTATTACCATTTTCCTTGATGGTAAATCCGTGTTCATTTAAAGAATATCCTAAGTCTAGTGCTCTTTGTCGCATGGCTGTATTAAACCATTTGCTTCCCGTAAAATACAATATGGCAAAATAATATTCTTTGGGAGGACTATATAGAAAATCAATGCGACGAAATTCTGTATTTTGATTCGGTAACGTAGAAATCGCCAAGCACTTAATGGGTCCATTCGATAATGTTTCTACTACAAATCCTCGTTGAATGGCTTCTTTCAAAAACAAGGGTAAGAATAATATATTATCTTTTTGACAAAATATTACATCAATATCACCTGAATCACTTGCCCCCCTTCGAAAACTACCAACTATTTCAAAGGTAGAATTCGGAGGAGCAACTGCACTCATAATGCTTTGTATTTCATGTTTATATAATACAATTTCTTCTCGCGGTATTCGTTTTATGGTTGATTCTACGTAAGTAAGTCCCTTTTTTTGAGTAGGATTTAGTAAATCTTTCCGAGTCTTTAACAAATCAATAGAAGTAATCCCTTGTTTTACCAAATCTCGTGCTTTTACCATACCAATACCATATACTTGCATCAAATTATATTCTGGTTTCTTTTTTTCTGCCTCTAACATTTCAATGAACCCATTTGAAACATACTCTTTTAAATATAGTAATGCAGATTGCGGCATACCACGAGATTTTAAATCATCTAAAGTAACATTATCTTTACATGTGGCCAATAAATCTATGCCTTTTTGAATTCCTCGAGCTTTAAATGGACCATCTTTTTTTTGAATAAAATCAGCACATTCGGAAAGGATATTTAGCCATATTTTACTGGTTTGATTCATTGTCATGTTTTATATCAGGTGATGTTTTTAATTTGATTTCAACTTTATCTTTCCAGTAATTGTTCATAAATTTTTTTGACATTATCTCATCAAAATAAGTATAAGAAGAAGTATTATTATTAGATGGTTTACGATTAGTCTCTATTGGAACAAATTCTTTATCCATAGTATATATATGAATATAGAAAATTTTAACAAAAAGGTACTAATCATAGAAGAAAATAATAAAGATCGTAAAATACTAACAGAAGGTTATAAATACGATAAAGATAAAAAACGTATGACATTTGACATAAAAACAGATGTAAATGGTAAGATTAGAGAAACAAGTGGGGTATTAACAAATAAAGATATTGAACATATGTTTTCACGTATACCTCGCTATAATGGTTTTCAATTACCACGGCGGATGATTAATGACTTTTTAATTGGACATGATTCAAAAGATACTGACATAGGAAAACAAAAATATGATATGACAAATGGAGACATTGTAGATATTTTAGATAATATGGAAAAAATACATTTAAATCCTAGTCCTGGTTCTAAAAAAAAAACTAAAAAAAATAATAAGAATAAAAATAAAAAAAAAACGCCACCAAGAAGAATACGTAGTGTAAATAAAAAAAAGAAAAAAAAGAGACGCAGTGCTAGATTACCTAGAATAAGTAATGAATAAATAATATTATTATTTATTAATGATAACTCAAGACAAAATGAGCGATATCATTATTTCATTTAGAGGAGTATTTTTAGTAGTATTAATTTTTTCCGCAAGTTATTTGTCTCCATTCATTGGTTGTAATATACAAAATATTTTAAAAAAAAATGCAGTTATGAAACATTTATTATTATTTTTACTTATATTCTTTACAATTAGTTTAGTAAGTCCATTAGATAAAAAGGTTTCAAATCCGTTGATTGAATTAATAAAATCAGCTGGAGTATATTTTATTTTTTTATTACTTAATATATTAGATTCTTATAGTGTAATTTTAGTATTAATATTGTTTGCATTATTGGTATTTACTACAAATTCACATTTTTATTATAAAGATACGGTAGTAGATAAAAAAAAATATAAATACATAGAAGATTTTATGTATATAATAGAGTTATGTTTACTAATTGGTATATTTATTATAATAGTTATGAGTTTATTTAAAAAAAAAACTCGTTCATTAATATCTAGTCGCTTTTTCAAATTAGAAAAATGTAAGTAAAATATATGGAAAAGAGAATAATAGAATTATTTTCAACAGATAACTCTTATTTTATAATTGTAACTGTAATAGTATTTTTCTTATTTTTTGGAATGTCTGAAAATATTTTTGTTCATTTATTTGGATGCAATTTAAAATTTTTATTTAAGCATAAAATCATTCGCCACTTATTGGGAATTATAATATTATTTTTAATATTTGATTCTGGATTTAATGATAATATAATCAATCCTATTTTTTCATTATTATTTAGTATTATTAGTTATGCTTTATTATATGTTTTAAGCCATATGAATACAATTTATATTAGTTTTGTTTGCATTTTACTATTTTGTATTTTAGTGATTACAAAAATTAAAAACTTTTTTGAAGTTACTATAACAGACCAAGAAATATTAAAAGAACGACAAGATTTCTTATATAAGTTTACAAATGTATTGGTTATTATCGCAATATTAGCCATCATAATAGGATTCTTTACTGGAACAAATAAAAAAAATTTAATACATGGTATATTTAATATCAACACGTGTAAAAAATAATTATAATATAAAAATTGAAATATTTAAATACTTAATAGCATTTATATACAATGCTATTAAGTGAAAAAAATCCGCACCCCCATGACAAACAAGTTGTATTTCACGAAGGTCCTCATGAATATGTAGTAAAGAAGCGTAAAGGATATACATCAGTAACCACATTTGTTCATTCTCAATTCTATCCATTTAATCCTAATTATGTCATTGACCGTATGATGAAAAGTCCCAACTGGCCCGAATCAGAATATTTTGGTATGACAAAAGAGGAGATTAAATCACAGTGGAAAAAAAATGGTAATGATGCTGCGGTAGCAGGAACAAAAATGCATGCAGATATTGAACATTATTATAATGGAGACCCGCGTGAAAATGATTCGATTGAATATAAATACTTTATGGATTTTGAAAAGAAAAACACATTGACTCCGTATAGAACAGAATGGGTTATCTATGATGAAGAACTGTTGTTTGGTGGTTCAATTGATATGGTATATATAAAAACAGATGGAACTCTAGCAATATATGATTGGAAACGATGTAAAGAAATTAAAAAAAATAATACTTGGAATAAATTTTCAAAAAATAAATTAATTAAGCATATTCCAGATACAAACTATTGGCATTATAGTTTACAACTAAATATTTATAAGGCTATTATAGAAAAAAACTATAATATGAAGGTTAGTGAATTGTGTTTAATTTGCTTGCATCCTGACAATTTTAATCAATCCTATTTAAAATATGACGTGGGAGATATGAGTTCTGTAATTGATATACTATTTGAAGAAAGAAAGAAAACATTGAATAAAAAAGAGATTTAAATATATGACATATGATACATTTATATGTCATATAATGATACCATCGAATTAGAAGAAGATAATAAACTATTTAATTTTCTTTATTATATTTTTTTAAGTTATTTTATAATTTTTGGTAGCTTTGCAATAACAGTAACCATGAGTTATATATTACGTATTGCAAATAAAATTGATAATGATGAAGTAGAATTTGATGAAATATCTTATGAAGACAGTGGATATGATGAATTAAATGAATTAGAATCAATAGAATTAAATGAAGAATTTATGAAAGACTTGTGTGAAAAATATTTAGAAAAAGAAACACCATATGGTAAAATAATTATGAAATATTCAGAAGATTTTGAAGGGTTTATATATTATTGCGATTTTACGGCATTATATGAAACATTAAATGCTACCGCAAGATATTTTGTATATGAATTCAATTGTAAATCATTATATAATTGTGAAGAATCATCTGATGTATCGGATATTTCAGAAGAAGAAACGATTGTAAAATCTATGTCTTATGATTCTTTACCAGATTTAAATGATAATGAAAAAGAAAAAGAAAATGCGAATGAAATTGACAGCGAAAATGCTAGTGAAAAAGTGTTTGCTACTTTAAAAAATTATCAAAAGAAAGAAGAAAATAAGAATGAACCAGAAAAAGTAATTAATAAATTTATTAAAAAAGGAATCTTAGATAATTTTTATAAAGAACTAAACCCACCAAAAGAAGAACATGAATCAAAAGAAATATCTTGGTTTAATTTTAAAAATAAAATTGATTAGTTTTTTTTTGTCTTTTTTTTCTTTCTTGTTTTTTTTATCTTCCCGGCACTTCCTTTTTTCTTAGGTAAAACTTGGTTTGAAAACAATCGTGAGCCCCTCGAGCTTAGCGAACTGCTGGGAAATCGCGAGGGGGTGCTTCTTCGGCTGCGGCGCCTGCTGCTGCGCCTGCTGCTGCTGATGTTTAAAGGACGGTTATGTAATTTTTCTTTCAATAAAGAACTTTTTTTAATATTTAGTAATTTTGCTTCAATTGCATTTTCTATTTTTACTAATCCTGTATTATTATCTATTTCAAAAGTATTTATTTGAATAGAAACCTCTATCATAGATTTTTCTTTACTTTTAGAATTGCCTCCGCCAGTTTCTGAAATTGAATATAAAGGACCCGACATTCTTTGTTGGTATTTATTATATTGATGTCTTTGTTTGGCTCCCCTAGATTGAGGTCTTTGTTTGGCTCCCATAGATTGAGGTCTTTCTTCGGCTGCACTAGATTGAGGTGTTTGTTCGGCTGCCCCACTATGTGAATCAATCTCAAATGTGAATGGTTTTGTCACGCGTAAGGTATCATATATATGTTGAAATGTGGGGTCACTATCATCTTCATGAGACAATCTTTTAATTTGAGATATAAATTTAGCTGCTCTACCTATTGAAATTGGATTATCCAGTAAGAATTTTGATGATTGTCTAACTCTCCATTGTTCTTCAGGAACTTCACGACTATTTCCAAAAGGAATTGCCCCAGACGATGAAGGATATAATTCTGGAAAAGCATTTTGCATTGCATGTTCAAATGTAAACCTTCTTCGTGTTCCCGTTGAATGATCAAATAATGATAGATAAGGTTCTCTTACAACTCCACAATCTGTTGGCATGGTTGATAATGCGTTATTCATTTCATGAAACCATTTATAAGGTCCATGAGATTGTATAAAATCCCAATATGAATATGGTTTACTAAACGTTTTAGACCTACTATCTAATATTTGAGTAATTTTTGAACTAATTTTGCATGGTTTTTCAGTTATGTGTTTGACAATATCATATAAATTTTCATAGCATTTACGTCTTTCAACAATTTTTTTTTCTTTTTTATCTTCATATTCGTTAGGATTAAACTTTATTTTAATAGCCCGTGCTAGAGTAAATTCACCAGGAAGCATGCAATTATCAGCAAAATATTTTCTAGGGTTTTGACCTGGTATTATTGGATCTACATTTGCGTTATAATATCTACCCCAATCTATTATTAATACATAAAAACGATAAGGTCCAATTATTCCTATGTCAGGATTAGAAATATTTACAAGTGCATTATTTAAATGAGGGTCTGCGTATAATAATCCAGTTGTTATAAATATTTTATATATTGTATATGCATAACTAGCAAGTAATAATGTTGATGTATTTGTTTTTTTTTTTTTCTCTCGTTTATTAATTATTTTAATAGAATCATTTATGGTGTAAAACCCACTATAATATTCCATTGCAATTATGCCAACTCTAACACCAGATGTCCGTAATATAGCCCGTAACCATAGCGATGTATTTTTTCCCACATCATCCTCCATTGTGTCATATTCATTTATCCACTTTCTTAAAAAACTATTTAGCTCATTACCGCGTTCTATATGAGCATCCGTTTTACATAAACAAGCATATACAATCCAAGGACATAAAGGGGCTGGTTGATTATAAGTACAAAAACCAACGGTATATTGACCTTTTACTTCTGAAACCCACTCATCTATATCTAATAGTTCTTTTTGGGGCGGCGGCGGAAGTGGCTGCCCACGTCGGTCACGCTGTTTATGGGGGGGATGAAGTCCCCATTGTTTACTCTCACCAGAATCTTTATAAAGTGCAATTTTTAAAACAATTTGTGATATGGGTCTAGCTTGATTAGATTTCGATGAATCAATTGGGGTTGGTGAAAAATAAGGAGGCATTTTTAGCATATCTTGACTATTTCGTAAATTCCATGTTGATAATAATATAATTCCAGAAACACTATGATTTTGATTTGGAATTAAAAAATCTTGTTTACTATTATGTAACCAATATCTAAACGTTCCATCTCTGCCAGGACCTCTTATCATTATATTATCATGTTATTTCTTTTTCTGCTTTTTTTATTTTTAACCACTTTTGAAATCCTATACTTTTTTCTAAATCAAATGAACTCTGTAAATGTTCTTTAGCAATTTCATATGCTATTTTTTCTGAGGCGCTTAATTCTGCAAGATACAATTCAATCCATGCATCCATTGTTATACTATTCTATAAGAATGTATTTGCTTCAATTATATTATAAAATAGACTTAAAATATTTTCTTATAATACATTATAATGCAAATATTTGTAAAAACTCTTACAGGAAAAACAATTACGCTCGATGTAGAACCAAGTGATACCATTGAAAATGTAAAACAAAAGATTCAGGACAAAGAAGGTATTCCACCAGACCAGCAGAGACTTATCTTTGCTGGAAAGCAATTAGAAGATGGTCGAACATTGTCAGATTATAATATTCAAAAAGAATCCACACTGCATTTAGTGCTTCGTCTGCGATAATATAATCTTACATAATTTATATGAAAAAACCTAAATTTAAATTAAATGATACAACCTTGAAAAATATAACTGGAAATTTGGTAATTATATTTATGATGATAATTTTAATTATATAGATGTATTATTTATAAAACATTTAATAACATCATCTGATTTTGATAATGTAAAGATATAATTTAATCGTTCTTTTATATATTCTACTATTTCAACATGTTTCTCTTTTTCAAACCCCGTTAATGCAATTCTTAAACATCCATTATTTACTAATACGGGACAACCTAATAATAGTGTTAAATCTCTAAAACTATTATCACACATATTTAATTCGTTTAATTTTTCACTTATATCAAGAGTGATAAATGGCGGACCATCAGGCTTAATCCAAAAATCAATCCCCCATTTCTCTTTATTATATTCTATAAATTGTATTAACGGTATCTGAAGGTTATTTTCCACGCTTCTCATATATTCATCATCTAATGTTTCATAATAATAGGGTAAATCATGAACAAATGTAGACGTAGGTCCTGTTGCCATTCTTTCATAATGATCTACTAAAAAAGGAAAAGAATTTTTATCAGAAAACCAAAAAGCGGGTTGACCACTTGCATAAATCGATTTTGAAGTAGACAATATTGCAATATACATTTGATTTTTATGAGGCATTCCAAAATCTCTATATATTTTACCCGCATCTCTATACGATGTATGATATCCTTGATAAGCAATATCATGTATTACAGATAGATTTGGAACATCTTGCACCAATGCATGAAACTCTTGTTCTTCTTCATTATTCATAGATATTGCAGTAGGATTATGAGGACATACTAAAAGAAGTATAATTGGTTTATCTTTATGTTCACTCGACTGCTTTCTTACTTCATGAAATAAAGAACTATAACGCCCTCTTACATCTACTTCCGCTAATGTATGACCATAATTCATTACCGCCGCATCAATCGTTGATTTATAATTTGGTTTATGAGCAACTAAAATACTAGGTTTAAATAATCCAAATATATACTGTAAAGCTAATTTAGCCCTCATGGGTGAAATCGCCACTTTATCTTCATCTACATCACATCCTATTTGTTTAAATATCTTTGATACATTTTCTTTATCATTATCATTTAAATGGGTAATATATCCCCTAGAACTTGAATCATAGTTTTTCCGTGGTTCCGTTTTTCGATTTACCCCCCCAATGGTTAAATTTAAAAATGGCGGTTTATTATTTATAGGCAATAATTCATAATATTGTTTATATTCTCCAACCTTTTTCATATATGAAATTGCGTGCTCCCCCATTGTATCTAGATTTTTTAAAAATGGACTAGGTATTTCAATGGTTTTTTTTTTATCTTTAAAAGACGATTGAATAGAAACTAAATCTAAATCATTTAACTGCGAAATATTTCTATATTTTACTTTGTGTAAATATGGATTCATTCTTTTAGCTAACATCATAATAATTATTATAAATAATAATATTTAAACTGTTTATAATAATCATTAAAGTATTTCATCTACTAATCCATACTGCAAACATATTTCTGAATCCAGCCATAAATCTTTTTGTAAAAGAGTATTTAATATTTCTGGATTTAATTTGGTATTATTTAAATAAATATCTTTAATAATCTTCATTAATATATTCATATTGGTCATTTGATCTTGTAGTTCATTATATTTTCCACTATCAGACCCTGATAACTGGTGCACCAACATTAATGAATTTTTAGTCATAAATCTTTTTTTTCCGGCCACACTTATCAAAGTAGCAGCACTAGCCGCAAAACCATCTACATAAGTATATACGGGTGTTTTTAAGGACTGTATTAAATCTACCATATATAAAGTATGATATAAACTCCCCCCTTGACTTTGAATATGCAATCGAATTGGTGGCGGATTCACATTATACTGCAAATGATATAATTGACATTTTACATCGACTTCTTCCAGCTTATTTTTCAATTCAAAACAAGAGCGCTGAGATACAGGTCCATAAAAATATATTTTATTATTTAAATCTTGAATAATACCTAATTCTCCGGGTTGCTCTTCATTCATATTTTTTTTATATACATCATACTTATAGTCAATTGTATCATCATTGTTTAAAACATTCATTGCAACTAGCCCTTCTAAAAGATTTCTACGATTCATCGAAAAGGATAAAATATGTTGTAAATTTAAAAAAAATATAATGAAGCTATTCAATTTCATTATATATTACATAATATTATATTGTTTTCTTACTTTATCCGTCAGTTCAGTTCCTTTTGGTAATGCAACATATTTGCGACCATTTAAATCTGCGTCCCCGGTAGCATGTAATTCAAATTCACTAGACACAGGTTTATTAGAAAACAATGATGTTTTTTCTTTATGAATTGTAATACAACCATTCCAAAGTGCTCCATAATTCATGGATTGGATTTGACTCTCATTAAAAGTGTTCATGATTTATATATTAATATAGTATTATTTTTATTTCAATTTTTTTATTTCAATTAAAACGTGATTTTAGCTCTGGGTTAGTTTCAATTAGTAATTTAAAATTAGGAGGAACCGTTTGATGTAATGGGGGCATTGTATGTAATGGACCACTTGCGGCTTTTATAGATGCTCGATGTGCTTTTACTAATCCTGCTTCCATTTTCTGTTCATCTTTTAATTTTCGCATATATGCCCATCTCTTTAAAGACGCACTATTTGTAATTTCTTCTTTGGCTTTATCGCTCATTATATTTATATTGAATATATCTTTAAATATTTTCCTGTATATAATTTGGCAAAACGATTGATTCGGGACGATAGTTCGAATTTATCCATTCAATGGTTAATGGAATATCCAATGCCGGACATGATTTACTGGTCCATTTTTCTTTATTTAAAACACATATAAGTTTTTTAACTCGGTTGGTTACTCCGCCTGCATTTCTAGGAGGAACGTGTTTTACGGCCCATTCAAATTGCATAGATTGTATTTTATTTTGAAATCCATGAACAATACAAATGTGAGACCATCCAGGTCCTTTACTGGTAGTATATTTAGCACCACCCGCAAGCTCACCATTATGACATTTTAACCGTCGATGCACATCATTTGAAACCCCACAATAAGTATAGCCTTTATTTTCAATCAAATAACAACTCCATTTATCCATAGTATATTATCAATGAAAAAATTTCGGAAACATAATGTAAAAACCATGTTTTGATAAATGAGATGACACTCTTTTTGCTTTTTTCCATTCTTTATTTACACGTGACCTACAAAGACTACACTTCATATAATTTGTTAAATCATTTATTTTTTGAGTATTTCTCAAATATTTACAATGTGCATTAAAACATGAATAACATGTAATATGGTCACATATAAAAGGGAAAAAAATTGCATCATTTTTATCATATATATTTCGAAAACATATAGGACATTCCCAATTATCTAATGTTTCATAATCTATGTTATGTAACATTAAATAAGATTCACATATATATTTTTTATTTTCTGCTATTTTTTCTTGTGCTGTCATTGGATTCTCTGATGTTACTGGTAGTATTGTTTTTGTTTTTTTTTTTTTAAAAAATATGCAAGACATATATATGATTTATACATATATATTTAAGCATTATTCTCGCTATTAATTTCATCAACTACTTCATTTACAGCCTCATCTATAATAGTATCTACTACTTTTTTAATTTCTTCTTCATCCGTTACATTATTTGAATCTTCTGATGCTTGATTACCTAATTCTATATCTCCTTCGGTTTGACAATTTGATTCTTTGGTTTCATTTTCATATAATTGTTGTTCTTTTTTTGCTAATATTAACTTATCTGATTCTAAATTTACAGCATTTGTTCTTATATTATGAAGATTTGAATTATAAGCTAATTCATTAGAATGAATATTAATTAAATTTTTCTGAGCATCTGCAAAATAAGCTGTGCGCTTGTCTGGATACATTGATTTTTCTACACTATCTAATGACTCTCTGTAAAAAGCCATTACTTCCGAATTATATACATTTTTAGTAAGCTCTTCAGATTGAAAATTCATATTTTCAACTAATTGTCTCATTCGTAATATGGTAAAATTACATTTTTCTGTTGCTTTTGTCATATTTTCCATTTTTTCAGGATATTTTTTAAACTTTAATAAAGCAGATATAATACTAACTACAGTAGATAAAAAAATTGGAGCAATAATTGCCATAGGTGCCACAAAATCTTTTCGTTCTGTTAAATTTAATTGGGCCTTTACAGTTTCAAAAAATGCTGTAAATAGAGACAAATAAATAATCAACTTATTATATAAATCATTGCCTTTTTTTAAATCCCGATGCGCTAGTAAAATGGCATCACGCTTACTTCGCATTTCTAACAATTTAACATTAATATCCTCATATATACTTAAATGAGGTTCATCTATTGAAACCACCGAATTTTTAAAAAACGATTCCATTTATATATTACAAATATTTTAATTTTTATTTGAACGCTCAATAGAGTATTCTACTTGTAAAATTAAATTATCATATCCATACCCATTTAAGCGTTGAATTGCACTTTTGGCATCATCTTTATTATAAAAACTTACAAACGCATATCCCTTGGAACGACCCGTTTCACGATTTATTGCCAAAAATACTCTCTTAATATTACCAAAAATACTACATAAATCCGCAATATCTTGTTCTTTTGTATTAGAACTCAAGTTATTTATTCTTATAGAGTAATAATTATATTTTATTTCATCTTTTTCTACATGAATATTAGGTGGCTTTTTATCCATAGAATGATGACTCAACATTTTTCTTTCTAATTGTTTTCGTTGAAATAACTTATATGATGTATCCATATTACCAATTATATCTTTAGAATCTTCTTTATCAAATTCATCCGGTTTAATAATAAATATATCTTGTTTTTCTTCCGTTGTTACATTTGTATTACAACTATTTTTAGCATTTCCAAATTTATTGGACTCTAATTTTTTTCTACGTTCATATACTGCTTTAGATACCTTGCGAGTTTCTTTTATTAGTTTTTTTTTCTGGGTTACCTTTACCATTTCACCCAAAGAATTAAATTTAAAATAAACATATGTAAAAATACCATTTTCATCCGGGTCTGTTTTATAAGGTTCGGGTAAAACAGAATCAACTGAACTCATGATAATATATTACATATTGCATTATTTTTATTTCAATTTATAATATAAGTAATGCAAAAAAAGTATATTTATATGTTAGTTATTTTATTGATTATACTTTTTATTTATATTATAGTTCATCATTCTAAAACAATAGAAACTTATGATGGTGGTGAACCAGAATTTTATATATTTGGCTATGGCTCTTTAGTAAATGATTATAGTAGAAAAGAAACAGTTCTATTAAAAAAAGCTCCTGTTATGGCAACTATTTCTGAAAATTTTGGATACCAAAGAGCCTATGGATTTAAAAGTGAAGATAGCCCCCATAGAGTATTTGGACTACAACAAAATCCATCTTATAATAGTAAAATTAATGGAGTATTATTTAAAGTAAATAGTGAGGATTTAGCACGATTAGATTTTAGAGAAAAAGGCTATGAAAAAATTGTAATACCATGGAATTATGTAATAAACCGAGAAGCACTTGTAAAAGAAAATAAACTAGAAAAAAATTATGATAAATATACTTTATTTACGTATTTTCCAAACGATGAAATGAGTATAAATAAAAATAATGATTCTATATCTTATGATTATTTAGACAAAGTGTATGATGGATTTTATAATAAAGTTGATGATGATAGCTTTTTGACAGAATTTATAAATAACACAGATAACTCTACTCTT
>MDSY01117602.1_pt1 | contig 30186 bp, 26 predicted proteins | sample 811131 | NCBI WGS metagenome assembly MDSY01 (sample SAMN05326643, study PRJNA326480) | marine metagenome | isolation source: seawater | place: Atlantic Ocean: South West | collected 2010 | reverse complement strand
TTGTTTTTATTGTGTGTGGAGTCGAATGTTATTTTTGTTATGTGTTTTGGTTTTTATTGTTGTTGTGCCAGATATAAAGCATTCCGCGTGCCAACTTTTTAAATTCGTTTAAAATCAGTGACTTGTGATTTTCCTGTCTTTTCCTACCCTGTGTTACCCCCAAGGTGTTACCTCCAATTGGACTAAAGTGTTACCTCTGTGTGGGGGTGCGGTAACAGTTTTGCGGGAACTTTCCCGGTAACAGGTAACACATTGGCGGGCTAAGGACGGCCCTGAGCAGGGTTGGATAGAGCCAGAGGGGAAGGCTGCACGTTGCCGGCAGCCTTGCAGGGAGGGCAAATCAGGTGCTGGCAGTTTTCTTGCGCGGAATACCCAGGCGCTGCCGACGCTCCCACAGACACTTGCGGCTGATGCCGAGCTTGTGTGCCAGCTGGGTTTCGGTCATGTGGTCCTGATGCTCCAGTACAAAGTGCTGGAAGTAGTCTTCCAGTGACAGGTCTTCGGCCGGTTCCTGCCCGGGGGTTACTTCGTTCTGCATGGTTTGCAGGGCGTTGGCGGCCTCGGAAGCACGCTCGATCTCGGCATCCAGCTCAATGCCCAGCAGGTCGGCAGTAATTTCCTCGTGATCACAGAGAATGGCCGAACGTTCGATTGCGTTCTCCAGCTCGCGCACGTTGCCCGGCCAGCTGTAGGCGAGGATTGCGCGCTCTGCGTCCCTGCTGAAGTGCAGGCCTTCCATATTCATGTTGCGTGCCGCGCGCTGCAGTAGCGCCTCGGCGATCAGCATCACGTCCCGGCCGCGCTCGCGCAGTGGCGGCAGGCGCAACTCGATCACGTTCAGGCGGTAATACAGGTCCTCACGGAACAGACCTTGTCGCGCCATGGTCTTGAGGTCGCGGTGGGTGGCGGCCACCAGACGCACATCGACCTTGTGCGACTGCACCGAGCCGACCCTGCGAATCTCTCCTTCCTGCAGCACCCGCAGTAATCGCGCCTGAGCCTCCAGCGGCAACTCGCCAATCTCGTCAAGGAACAGGGTGCCGCCGTCGGCCGCCTCGACCAGGCCGGTACGGTTGCTGGTAGCGCCGGTAAAGGAACCCTTCTCATGGCCGAACAGTTCAGACTCGATCAGGGTTTCCGGAATGGCAGCGCAGTTGACTGAAATCAGCGGTGCCTTGGCGCGCTGGGATTGTTCATGCATGGCCCGGGCAACCAGCTCCTTGCCGGTACCGGACTCGCCCTGAATCAGTACGGTCGAGTCGGTTGGCGCGACCTTGCGAATGCGCTTGAAAAGAGTCTGCATGGCGTCACAGGCGCCGATGATACCCATATCCTGGCCACCACCATCGGTGCTGGCCGTGGTGGCCTTGGGCGCCGGCTCTGGCGTAGGAGTCGCGCCGCTCTGCTGCTTGCGCTGGTCGCCGGCGGCAATAATGCGCTGCACGGTTTCAACCATTTCGTCATGGTCGAACGGCTTGGCGATGTAGTCGACAGCGCCGAGCTTCATCGAGTCGACCGCCGAGCGCAGGCTGGCGTAGCTGGTCATGATCAGCACGGGCGTGTTCGGCGCACGGCGGATGAGTTCGGTGCCGGGCTCGCCCGGCAGGCGCAGGTCGCTGATGATCAGCTTGAAGCGCTCGAGATCGTGTCGCTCGACGGCCTCGCTGACCGAGCCGGCCTCCTCTACCTGGTAGTGGTGGCGCTCCAGCAACCGTTTCAATGCCGTACGGATGATGGCTTCGTCTTCAACAACCAGAATGTCTGACATAGTTACCTCACAGGTGACGGCGCCTGTTACAGCATCAGGCAGGGGCGCCGTTACCGCTCATGCTATAGCGCGGCAGGGTAATGGTGAAGCGAGTGCCGCGCCGGGTTGTCTGGTCGACCGGGCTGTCGATGGTTATCTGGCCATAATGCTCTTCGACAATGGAGTAGACCAGTGCCAATCCGAGCCCGGTACCTGTCCCTGGGTCCTTGGTGGTGAAGAACGGCTCGAACAGCCGATCCATGATGTCCTTGTCGATGCCGCTGCCCTGATCCTCTACTTGCAGCAGTACCTGGTGTTCGTTTTCCTGGGTGGCGATGGTGATGCTGTCGCCATCAGTGCTGGCGTCCCGTGCGTTACCCAGCAGGTTGATAAGGACCTGAACCAGGCGCTGGGCGTCACCGGCTACCATGTGTTCGGGTCGGCACAGGTTAACATACTTGACCTCCGGGCCCCTGCGGTTGAGCGACAGCAGGTGAATCGCCTCGTTGGTGCAGGCCGCCAGATCGACCGGCTCGTTGGGGTTCTGGTGGCGGCTGCCAACGTGGGCGAAGTTGACCAGTGACTGCACGATCCGGGAGACCCGGCGAGTCTGGTCGAGGATCTGCTCGGCGGCTTCGCGTGATTCCGGTTGTTCCGATTCGTCGCGCAGGTTTTGCGCCAGACAGGCGATGCCGGTGATCGGATTGCCGATTTCGTGGGCAACGCCGGCAGCCAGACGACCGATTGAGGCCAGGCGCTCGGAATGCATCAGCTCTTCTTCCAGCATCTGGGTTTCGGTCTGGTCCTCGACCAGCAGTACCAGGCCGCTACCGCCAACATAGCCGGGCTCGTCGATCGCAGCCTTGTGCAGGCTGAGCCACTGGGTATGGCCATTGACCGCCAGTTTCTGCTTGTACAGGTGCGAGGCCTGGTCTTCGACGAATCGCTCGAACAGGTCTCGCCAGGGGCCGGGCAGGCTGCTCAGCCGCGAGCCGATGACGCTGTCGGCGTCGATGCCGGTCAGCGCCTGCATGGCGTGGTTCCACATCAGGATTTCATTGTCCTGGGCCAGCGAGCAGACACCCATCGGCAGGTGCTGCAGTGTCTGGCGGTGATAGCGTCGCAGGGCGTCGAGTTCGGCGGCCAGGCCGGTCAGGCGGCTGTGGTAGTCCTCCAGCCGGTTTTCGATGAAATGGATGTCCTCGGTCATATAGCCGTCGCGGCCCATCTTGAACGGCAGGAAGGTTTCGATGATGTCCTGGGCCACCGACGGCCCCATCAGGCCCGACAGGTTGGCTTCCAGCCGGTCGCGCAGGCGGCGCAGGGCATAGGGGCGGCGCTCGTCGAACGGCAGCTTGAGGTCCCGCAGCGCCTGTTCGACCTCGTACTGGGCGGTCTTGTTGCCGAGCGGCTTGGCCAGTTGCTGGGCAAACTCCTGCGGCGAGGACGCCATCAGCTGCATCCGCTGGGGGCGACTGACGTTGTCGACCGAGCAGGCCTCGGCAGCACTCTGCTCCTCAACCGAGCGTTGGGTAAATAGCGAGACGAGCGCCAGCACCACGACGTTGACAGCCAGCGAGGAGATCGCGGCCAGGTGCCAGGTGTCGGCATTGAACGCCATCGTCATCCCGAACAGGGTGATGCCGGGCAGTTCGGTGACCAGTGGCAGCAGCAGGGTGACGGCCCACACCAGCATGCCGGCAACGACGCCGCCGATGAACCCGCGGCGGTTGGCTTGTGGCCAGTACAGCACTGACAGGGTGCCCGGCAGAAACTGTACGGTGGCGACAAACGAGGCAATTCCGAGGTTGGCCAGGTCCTGTTCGGCGCCGAGCAGGCGGTAGAAGCCGTAGCCGGCCATGATGATGGCGGCAATCAGCGTGCGGCGGGTCCACAGCAGCCAGCGGTAGATGTTGTTGTCGGCGCTGGGCTGGTAGAGCGGCAGCACCAGATGATTGAGCACCATGCCCGACAGTGCCAGGGTGATGACGATGATCAGGCCGCTGGCCGCCGACAGGCCGCCGACGAAGGCCAGCAGCGAGAGCCACTCGGAACCACCGGCCACGCCCAGGCCCAGCGAGAAGTATTCCGGATTGGTGCGTACACCCAGATGCAGGCCTGCCCAGAGGATCGGCGGGACTGCCAGGCTCATCAGCAGCAGGAATAGGGGTAGACCCCAGCTGGCGGTGCTGAGGGCGCGCGGATTGAGGTTCTCGGTAAAGGCCATGTGATACATGTGCGGCATGACGAATGCCGCCGAGAAGAACACCAGCAGCAGGGTACGCCAGGGACCTTCCTGCAACGGTGTATGCAGCGTGCTGAGGGCCTCCTGATTGGTATCCAGCCAGAGCTGCAGTCCCTGCGGACCGTCGAATACAACATAGAGCGCATACAAACCGATGGCGCCGATAGCGACCAGTTTGACCAGTGACTCGAAGGCAATCGCCATGACCAGCCCTTCGTGTTTCTCGCGTGCCGAGATATGGCGGGCTCCGAACAGAATGGCGAACAGGATGATCAGCACGCAGAACCCGAGTGCAACCGACCCCTGGCCAGATTCCTGAGTCAGGATCTGCACCGAGTCGGCCACCGCCTGTATTTGCAGTGCCAGCAACGGCAGTACGCCAACCAGCATGAATATGGTGGTCAGGGTCCCTGCCCAGGTGCTGCGAAAGCGGAAGGCAAACAGGTCGGCCAGTGAAGACAACTGGTAGGTGCGGGTAATCCTCAGGATCGGGTTGAGCAGCACCGGTGCCAGCAGAAAGGCGCCGCAGACACCGAGGTAGTAGGTTAGAAAACCGTAACCATACTGATAGGCCAGTCCTACTGTTCCGTAGAACGCCCAGGCGCTGGCGTAGACCCCCAGTGACAGGGTGTAGACCGCGGGATGACGCAGCACGGCGCGCGGCACGCGACCGTTTTCGGTGGCCCAGGCCACGCCAAACAGGACGATCAGGTAGCCAATGCTGATCAACAGCAACTGGCTGAGATCAAAGCTCATCGGCATCTCGGGGACTCTGTAGCAGCATGCCGGCGACGATCAGGATCAGCCACAGCACATAGGGTCGGTACCAGGCACCCTGCGGTTCTATCCACCAGTCCATGATGGCCGGCGAGAACAGGTAGATGCCGATGACCAGCAGCAGTACCAGTCGGTAGATATACATGGGTATCCGTCGGTTGGGGCAACCGCCCGAAGGAGGGGCGTCGCGGTTCAGTCGGTGATGGTAATCAGCGCGCCACGGCTTGCCAAGCAATCAACTCGGCAGGCTGGCCTCAAGGATGTGTTTTGTGGCGGGCAAGCGGCCGGGTTGCCAGTGGGCGATGCCCCACTGCAGCAGCTCGGCGACGGGGGCGCCGCGCAGTGTCTCGGGTACCGGCTGGGCCAGGGCGCGCAGGGCCCGCCAGAGCGTAGCTGGCGCTTGCGTGCGCTGCAGCGGGGCCGAGCCCAGTCGCTTGCTCAGCTTCTCGCCGTCGGGGCGCATGATCAGTGGTACGTGCAGATAGCGTGGTGGCGTCTGACCGAGCAGCTGATACAGCCAGATCTGTCGCGGTGTTGAATCCAGCAGGTCGGCGCCACGCACGACATCTGTTACACCCTGATCAATGTCGTCCAGCACGACGGCCAGTTGGTAGGCGTATACCCCGTCGCGCCGGCGGATAATGAAATCGCCGAGTTCGCTGGCCAGATTATGTGTCAGCGGTGGCTGAAGACGGTCGATACAGGTTATCGGGGTATCGTTGACCCGTACCCGTACCGCGTGATCAGCAGCTGCCTGCAGCCGGCGCCCGGCGCAGGTGCCGGGATAGACCGGGCCGTGCTGCAGCAGCGTTTTACGCGGGCAGTCGCAGTAGTACGCCAGCCCGTCATCCAGCCAGCGCTCGATCTGTGCGCGATACAGGTCCAGCCGCTCGCTCTGACGCACTATCTGCCCGTCGTGCTCCAGGCCAAAATCGTCAAGTGCCTGCAGTATCTGGGTTTCGGCGTCGGGCTGGCTGCGCACCTGATCGAGATCTTCGATGCGAATCAGCCATTGACCGCCTGCGTGACGGGCATCGAGGTAGCTTGCCAGTGCCGCGACCAGAGAGCCGAAGTGCAAGAGGCCGCTGGGGGTGGGGGCGAAGCGCCCGATGTAGGGAGAGGTCATGCGGGGTAAGGCAATTGCAGGCTGCCGGGCAGCCTGCAATGCGGCGGGTCGACTCAGCTGCCGACCTGCTTTTCCTTGATTTCGGCCAGGGTCTTGCAGTCGATGCACAGCGTCGCTGTGGGGCGGGCCTCAAGACGACGAATGCCGATTTCGACACCACAGGAGTCACAGAAACCGTAGTCATCTTCTTCGATGCGCTGCAGGGTCTGGTCGATCTTCTTGATCAGCTTGCGCTCGCGATCACGGGTCCGCAGTTCCAGGCTGAATTCCTCTTCCTGACTGGCCCTGTCGGCGGGATCGGGGAAGTTGGCCGCCTCGTCCTGCATGTGATGCACGGTACGATCGACTTCTTCCATCAGTTCCTGTTTCCAGGTGTTGAGAATGTTGGCGAAATGCGCGAGCTGTTGCTCGTTCATGTACTCCTCACCCTTCTTTTCCTGATAGGGGACGAAGCCACGGATCAACATTGATGTTTTCTGCTTGGCATTGCTGGGCATGAGGACCCCTCACTTGTTGCTCTATCTTCCTGTTTCAGGTCTCACCCACTCAACCTGACGTGCTTCGGCCTAAAGCCTGCAAGCGGGCAAAGCTACCAGAAGCTGATGGCCTGCGCTACTGTTTGCCGCCAGAAGGCAGACGCAGGCCTGCAAGCCGCTGCCAGTCAGGCTCTGACAGGGTATCATCGGCGTGTTTGTCGCCATCTCGGGATGTTTCTATGTCGCAGCAGCGCTGGGCCGGACGGGTTCAGGAAATTCAACCGTTTCACGTCATGGCCGTTTTGGCACGCGCCCGTGCGCTTGAGGCCCATGGGCGTGATGTCATTCATATGGAAATTGGCGAGCCCGATTTCACTACCCCTGAACCCATTGTTCGTGCCGGTCAGCAGGCGCTGGCTGATGGTTGTACCGGATATACGCCGGCACTTGGGTTGCCGGCGCTGCGCGAGGCCATTGCGGGCCTCTACCGTCAGCGTCACGGGTTGGACGTAGACCCCGCCCGGATCGTGGTTACGCCTGGTGGATCGGCGGCACTACTGCTGGTCAGCGCGTTGCTGGTCGAGCCCGGCCGCAAGGTGCTGATGGCCGATCCGGCCTACCCCTGCAATCGGCATTTTCTGCGACTGGTCGAGGGGCGCGCGGTGCTGGTGCCGACCGGGCCGGAAACCAACTATCAACTGACGCCCGAGCTGGTTGAGCAGCACTGGGGTGCCGATTGCGTCGCCGTGCTGGCGGCGTCGCCGGCCAATCCAACCGGCACCCTGCTGTCACGCCAGGAGCTGGCTGCGCTGTCGGCGACCTGCCGGCGTCTTGGCGGTGAGCTTATTGTCGACGAGATTTACCACGGACTGACCTACGGGCTGGACGCGCCGTCGGTGCTGGAGGTGGCTGACGATGCCTTTGTGCTCAACAGCTTCTCGAAGTATTTCGGCATGACCGGCTGGCGCCTTGGCTGGCTGGTCGCGCCCGAGGCGGCGGTGCCTGAGCTGGAAAAGCTGGCGCAGAATCTTTACATCTGCGCGCCGCATATGGCGCAGCAGGCGGCCCTTGCGGCCTTTGGCGAGGAAAGTCGGGAAATCTGCGAGATTCGCCGTCGTGCCTTTCAGGTGCGCCGTGACTTTCTGCTGCCGGCCGTTCGCGACCTCGGCTTCAAAGTACCGGTTACCCCGCAGGGTGCCTTCTATCTGTATGCCGACATGCAGGGGCTGGGGGGTGACAGTGCCGGATTCTGCCAGCATGTCATCGAGCGCGAGTTCGTCGCGCTGACGCCAGGGCTGGATTTCGGTCATCACCGTGCCGCGCAGCATCTCAGGCTGGCCTACACCACCTCGCTGGAGCGCCTGGAGCAAGCGGTTGAGCGACTTTCGCGGGCGCTGAACAGTTGGTCGCCCGAGTGCTGATTCCGTTTGAAACACCGCTGCGCGAGGCGACGCTATTGCGCCGTTACAAGCGCTTTCTGGCCGATATTCGGCTGCCGGACGGCCAGGAAATCACGGTGCATTGCCCCAACACCGGTTCGATGCGCAACTGCGGTCAGCCCGGCGACCGGGTCTGGGTGAGTCTGGATTACAAACCCGGGCGCAAGCTGCCGGGTACCTGGGAGCTGGTCGAGATCGGCTCTGGCCAGGTGGCGTGCATCCACAGTGCGCGGGCCAACCGAGTGGTTGCTCAGGCGCTGCAGCAGGGGTTGATCACGACCCTGGCCGGCTATCCGGAGGTGCGCGCCGAGGTGCGGCTGCCCGAGGGCTCCAGCCGCTTTGACTTTCTGCTCTCCGGCGGCGGCCGGGCGGAGTGTGTGGTTGAGGTGAAAAGCGTAACCCTGGCTCTGGGGGAGGGTGTGGGGGCGTTTCCGGATGCGGTCAGTGCCCGGGGTCAGAAGCATCTGCGCGAACTGATCGAGGTGGTGCAGGGCGGACGCCGTGCCTGTCTGCTGTTCTGCGTGATGCATTCGGGCATCGAGCAGGTTCGGCCGGCGGACGAGATCGATGCGGAGTATGGGCGGTTGTTGCGCGAGGCAGCGGCAGCCGGGGTAGAGGTGCTGGCCTGGTCGGTCTGGCCGCAGCCGAATGGAATGCAGGTACGTGGGGCGTTGCCGGTCGTGTTATGACGGCTGTTCGTCGTCCAGCCAGACGTGCCCGTTGCTGACATGGCAGCGCAGCTGGCGCAGTGACTGTCCAATGCAGGGGCCGGCAACGCATTCACCGTTTTCCGGCAGGAACAGGGCGCCATGAGTGGCACACTGGATCAGTCTTCCGGAGCTGTCGAGGAACTGGTCGGGTACCCATTCCAGGCTGATACCGCGATGCGGGCAGCGGTTTTCGTAGAGATAGATGTGCTCACCCTGGCGCACCAGGAACAGTGATTGCCCCTGATAGAGAACGCCCTTGCTGCCGCGCAGGGGCAGGTCATCAAGGCGACACAGAGGCTTGGGCAGAAAGTCGTGGTCTGACATGGGGCGGATTATCCTGCGATGCTCGTTACAAAGCCAGTCGTGGTCATGACGCTGACAGCGTCCCCCGGTATGCTGGCAGTCCTTTCAAGGTTGGCGTCCGCGCCACCGATCGGTAACAGGAATACGACATGGTGCTGCAGCCGCGCTACAAAAGGCTGGTAATGATGGGGCTGCTGGCGTTTCTGCTGGTTGCCTGTCTGCTGTCGCTGGCGCTCGGCCCGGTCAGTATTGCGCCGTCCGACACGCTGCGTGCGCTGTTCTGGCGCTTTGCCGACAGCGCAGTGCCGGCCGATCAGCAACTGATCATCGAACAGATTCGCCTGCCGCGCATGCTGATGGGCGTGGTTGCCGGCGCCACCCTGGCGCTCACCGGTGCGGCCATGCAGGGGCTGTTTCGCAATCCGCTGGCCGATCCCGGCCTGATTGGTATCTCCAGTGGTGCGGCGCTCGGCGCGGCACTGGTAATCGTGCTGGGTTCGTTGCTGGTTGGCCCGCTCGGTGCCGACTGGCAGCCCTATCTGACGGTGCCCGGGGCGTTTGTTGGCGGACTCGCATGCACGGCACTGGTCTACCGTCTCGGCCAGTCGGTGCAGGGCACCTCGGTAGCCAGCATGTTGCTGGCGGGTATCGCCATCACAGCCATCAGTGGCGCACTGGTTGGCTTGCTCAGCTACCTGGCTGATGATGGCATGCTGCGCACGCTGACGTTCTGGAATATGGGCAGTTTGGCCGCTGCCGACTATCCGAGAGTCGGGCTGCTGTTGCTGTGCTGCCTGCCCATCTGGTGGCGCCTGCCCCGGCTGGCGCCAGCATTGAACGCCCTGCTGCTGGGTGAGTCGGAGGCGCGCCATCTCGGCGTTGAAGTCGAGCGGGTCAAGCGTGAACTGGTGCTGTTGACGGCGTTGGGTGTGGGTGCCTGTGTGGCCGCCTGCGGACTGATTGGCTTTGTCGGGCTGGTGGTGCCCCATCTGGTCAGGCTGGTGCTGGGGCCGGATCATCGTTGGCTGCTGCCGGCCTCGATGCTGCTGGGGTCGGCATTGCTGCTGCTGTCGGATGTGATTGCCCGATTGCTCCTCGCGCCGGCGGAACTGCCCCTGGGGATCATTACCGCGCTGCTGGGGGCGCCGTTCTTTTTGTCGCTGCTGATGCGCGTGCGTCGCCAGGGTGGTTTCTGATGCTCAGTGTCGAACAGCTGGGTTGCAGTCGCGGTGGGCGACAGGTACTGCGCGACCTGACATTCGATCTGCACGCAGGGGAGGTCATCGCGGTGCTGGGCACCAACGGCGCCGGCAAAAGTACCTTGCTCGCGGCGCTGTGTGGCGAGCTTGCGGTAGATACCGGGCGAGTGCAGTTGGCAGGCAGGAACCTTGATGAGTGGACGGCAGGTGAGCGGGCTCGCCGGCTGGCCGTATTGCCTCAGCAATCGGAGCTGGCCTTTCCGTTTCGCGTGGAGGAGGTCGTGGCGCTGGGCCGTATGCCGCACGCCACCGGGTTGCAGCAGGACCTGGCTATTTGTGCCGATGCGATGGCGGCAGCCGATGTGACTCACCTGTCGCAGCGCAGCTATCTGACGCTATCTGGCGGTGAGCGTCAGCGGGTTCATCTGGCCCGCGTGCTGGCGCAGGTCTGGGAGGTTGGCGAGGGTGGCTGTCTGCTGCTGGATGAGCCAACCGCCTCGCTTGACCTGGCGCATCAGCGACTGATCATGCAGCAGGCCCGTGCGATGGCGTCCCGGGGATTGAGTGTACTGGTCGTGCTGCACGATCTGAATCTGGCTGCGGCCTTTGCCGATCGTGTTCTGCTGCTGCACGAGGGCAGGCTGGATGCATTGGGTACGCCCTGGCAGGTGTTGCAGGCCGACCATATTGAGAGGGTGTTCGGCGTTGCGGTGCAGGTTCAGCGGCATCCGCAGCACGACTGCCCGCTGGTTATTCTGTGAGGTGGCAATGAACGTACTGATTCTGATCGCCGGTCTTTTCGGGGCGGCCTTGGCGCTGGCTGCGCCGCTGCCTGCCTGGCAGGCAACCGATGGCCTTGATGATCCGCATCTGGGGCAGGTGTGGGACACCCATGCCCAGCGCTGGCTTGAGCCGCAGCAGTTGGTCGACGCGTTGCTGGATGAGCCGCGTGTCATTCTCGGCGAGCGACATGATCATCCTGATCATCACCGGCTTCAGCTCTGGTTGCTGGAACAGCTGCAGGCGCAGCGGCCACAGGGTGCACTGGTAATGGAAATGCTGCAATCCAGCCAGCAGCCGCAGGTCGACGCCTTGCAGGGTAAGCCGCTGCCGGCTGACCCGATGCTGGCTGAAGAGCTGCAGTGGCAGCCGGGTTGGGATTGGGCGTTGTATGGCCCGCTGGTGCGTTGGGGGCTGGCTGTGCCGCAACGGCTGCTGACGGCGAATCTGGATCGTGACGAGCTGATGGCGTTCTATCGCGATCCGTCCTCCGATGTGTCTGGCTACCCTGCCTCCGCCCGCGCCAAGCTGGAGCGCATCATTATTGCCAGTCACTGTGACCTTATTGAGGCGTCGCAGGTTGCTCCCATGCTGCGCATTCAGCAAGCGCGCGATCTGCGCATGGGGCAGGCATTGGCGACAGCCCCGGCGCCAGCGCTGCTGATTGCCGGGGCGTATCACGGGCGCCGTGACCTCGGCGTTCCGCTGCATTGGGATGGCCAATGGGGGGCTGCGCCGGTGGTCGTGTTGCTATCGGAAGCGGGTAGCCCATTGCCCGGCCCGGAGCAGGCTGATTTCGTCTGGCTGGCTCCGGGATTGCCTGAGCAGGACCATTGCGCGGGGATGCGCGCGGCGGCTGAGAGCTAGACGCTGCGGCTGCGCAGATGCGGGCTGTTGCGCAGCATGTCCAGTAGCGTGGCAGCAATGTCATCTGCCCGCTCTACCAGGCTGAGCTGCTGCGGCTGCATCAGCCATTGATGCAGTACACCGTAAATGAACGAGTGAGCACAGAACAGGGCCATATCGATATCCAGGTCAGCGGGTAGTTCGCCGCTGGCAATGGCCAGCATCAGGGATGTGCGCAGGTTGTCATCATGGTGCCGGTTCATGGTCTGCAGGTGCTTTTTCTGCGTGCAGGGCTCGTCGATGTAGTCGCATTTGAGTAACAGGATCTCGTTCACCCGGCGCGATGACGGGTCTGACTCCAGGCGCTTGAGCACGGTCACCAGGAGCTCGCGAAAGCGCTCCAGCGGATTCGGGGCGCTGGCATCTCGGGCTGCCTGGTTGAGCGATGCCAGTGGCAGCTGAATGCGCTGGAACAGGGCCTCCAGCAGGTCTGCCTTATCCTGGAAATGCCAATAGATCGCTCCCCGGGTCACGCCGGCTGCCTGGGCGATATCACTCAGGGAGGTGCGTGAAACACCTTTTTTGTGGAAGCACTGCTCGGCTGCGTCGAGGATGCTTTCGCGGGTTTCAAAGGCTTCTTCTTTTGTGCGTCTGGCCATGCAAGTCTCGAGCGGAAAACAGGGAGCGGGGGCCATGGTGGCCAAGTTGTGAGCGAATGTTATCGTAAGACCAAAACAATTTACAGACAGGTGTAAATGTAAGTATATTGTGCGCCAATCAGTGATGCCCCTAACGGGACCCAAGGGGCATGCGCCTAATCAGACATAACGGTTTTTCACGAGGATTCACCATGCCGATGAAGCCAGCGCGCGCTGCTCTCTTCCCGCTTCTTGCATCCCTGTTGCTGATCAGCGCCTGCCAGGACGCCGAACAACAGGGCGGGCAGCAGCAACAACAGCAGGTGCCAGAGGTTGGCGTGGTCACGCTCAAGGCCGAACGCTTCCTGTTGACCAATACTCTTCCCGGTCGAACCACTGCATATCGGGTTGCCGAAGTGCGTCCTCAGGTGAACGGCATCCTGGAGAAACGTCTGTTTGATGAAGGCGCTGAAGTCAAGGCCGGCCAGCAGCTTTATCAGATCGACGACGATGTTTATCAGGCCGCGCTGAAGAGTGCCGAGGCAAGCAGTATCTCGACCCGTTCTCTGGCCGAGCGCTACGGCATTCTGGTGAAGGAGAATGCGGTCAGTCAGCAGGCGTTCGACGAAGCCCGGGCTGCCAGCCTGCAGGCCCAGGCTGCGCTCGATGAGGCGCGTATCAATGTGCGGTACACCCGCGTGCTGGCACCCATTGACGGTCGGATCGGCCGCTCAGCGGTCAGCGAGGGGGCGCTGGTCACCAGTGGCCAGGCCCAGCCACTGGCAACCATCCAGCAGCTTGATCCCATTTATGTGGACATTACCCAGTCTTCGCGCGAGATGCTGGATCTGCGTCGTGATCTGGAGGCCGGTCGTCTGCAGCGCGCAGGCGACAATGCTGCCACCGTGACGCTGACACTTGAAGACGGCAGTCGCTACGCCCAGGAGGGCAAGCTGGAGTTTTCCGAGGTCAGTGTTGACGAAGGCACCGGTTCGGTCATCCTGCGCGCGGTATTCCCCAACCCCGATCGACTGCTGCTGCCTGGCATGTTTGTGCACGCGAACCTGGTTGCTGGCGCCAAGAGTGATGCGATTCTGGCGCCGCAGCAGGGTATTACGCGCACACCGCGCGGCACTGCCGTTGCGATGGTGGTCAATGCCGAGGGCAAGGTCGAGCAGCGCGAGGTGGTGACCGATCGCACAGTGGGCAATCGCTGGCTGATCGCATCGGGCCTGGGCGAGGGTGATCAACTGATTACCGAAGGCCTGCAATACATCCGCCCGGGAGCTCCGGTAACAGTCAAGCCGGCCGGCAATGTCGCCGAGCAACAGGACAGCGCTGCTCAGCCCGACGCTGATCAGTAAGGAAGCGAATTATGTCGAGATTTTTTATCGACCGCCCGATCTTTGCCTGGGTAGTCGCACTGGTCATCATGCTGGTTGGTGGGCTTGCCATCCTCAAGCTGCCGATCAATCAGTATCCGAGCATTGCTCCTCCGGCGGTCGGTATTTCCGTGTCCTATCCGGGCGCCTCTGCGCAGACCGTGCAGGATACGGTCGTACAGGTCATCGAGCAGCAGCTTAACGGCATCGACGGGTTGCGCTATATCTCGTCGGAGAGCAATTCCGACGGCAGCATGTCGATTACCGTGACCTTCAACCAGGGCACTGATCCGGACATCGCTCAGGTACAGGTGCAGAACAAGCTGCAACTGGCCACGCCGCTGTTGCCGCAGGAGGTTCAGCAGCAGGGTATTCGCGTGACCAAGGCGGTGCGTAACTTCCTGATGGTCGTTGCCGTGGTATCTGAAGACGGCAGCATGGATCGCTTCGATCTGGCCGATTACATCGTCTCCAACATCCAGGACCCGATCTCGCGGACTCAGGGTGTTGGTGACTTTCAGGTATTCGGTGCGCCTTACGCCATGCGTATCTGGCTCGATCCCGCCAAACTGAACAGCTTCAACCTGATGCCGGGTGATGTCAGCACGGCAATCAAGGCCCAGAACGTGCAGGTCTCGGCCGGTCAGTTCGGCGGTTTGCCGGCGGTGCCAGGGCAGCAGTTGAACGCTACCATCCTGAGCAAGACGCGCCTGCAGACCCCGGAGCAGTTCCGCGACATTCTGCTGAAGGTCAACAGTGACGGCTCACAGGTGCGTCTGGGCGATGTGGCCAGCGTCGAGTTGGGCGCGCAGAATGCCGATATCACCGCACTCTATAACGGTATGCCGGCATCGGGCATGGCGATCAAGCTGGCGACCGGTGCCAACGCGCTGGAGACTGCCAAGGCCATTCGCAAGACGCTGGCCGATCTGGAGCCGTTTTTCCCCGAGGGGATGAAAGTCGAGTTTCCTTACGACACGTCGCCGGTGGTGTCCGAGTCGATTCTGGGTGTTGTCAAAACCCTGTTCGAAGCGGTAGTGCTCGTGTTCCTGGTGATGTACCTGTTCCTGCAGAACTTCCGGGCGACGCTGATCCCGACCCTGGCTGTGCCGGTGGTGCTGCTCGGGACCTTTGGTCTGCTGGCGGCATTTGGTTTCACCATCAACATCCTGACCATGTTTGCCATGGTGCTGGCGATTGGTCTGCTGGTGGATGATGCCATCGTGGTGGTTGAAAACGTCGAGCGAGTCATGGCCGAAGAGGGGCTGTCGCCGCTGGAGGCAACGCGTCGTTCGATGGGGCAGATTCAGGGCGCGCTGGTGGGTATTGGTCTGGTGCTGTCTGCGGTATTTCTGCCAATGGCATTCTTCGGTGGCTCTACCGGTGTGATCTACCGCCAGTTCTCGATCACCATTGCATCGGCGATGATTCTGTCGGTGCTGGTTGCGCTGATTTTTACTCCGGCACTGTGCGCCACTATTCTCAAACCGGTGCAGAAGGGGCATACCCAGGCAGAGCGAGGCTTTTTCGGCTGGTTCAATCGGACCTTTGATCGCGGCGTAAAGCGGTACGAGGGTAGCGTAGCCTCAATTCTGCAGCGCAAGACGCCCTATTTGCTGCTCTATGTGGTGATTGTTGCACTGATGGCGTTCCTGTTTACCCGTTTGCCAAGCTCTTTCCTGCCTGGTGAGGATCAGGGTGTGCTGTTTGCCCAGGTTCAGGCTCCTGTTGGCGCGAGTGCCGAACGCACGCAGCAAACTGTCGACGCGATGCGGACGTATTTGCTTGAGCAGGAGTCGGACTCGGTCAGCTCCGTGTTCACTGTTACCGGCTTCAATTTTGCCGGCCGCGGACAGAATGCCGGTCTGGCATTTATCGGTCTCAAGCCCTGGGAAGAGCGCAATGATCCTGACCTGAGCGTCTTCGCTGTGCAGCAGCGAGCACAGCAGTATTTTGCCGGGTTCCGTGATGCCATGGTGTTTGCGTTCGCACCGCCTGCGGTGATGGAGCTGGGTACTGCCTCAGGTTTCAACGTTTATCTGCAGGATAACGCCGGCGCAGGTCATGACGTATTGATGCAGGCGCGCAATCAGTTGCTTGGCATGGCCTCGCAGAGCCCGGTGCTGGCCAACGTGCGGCCCAATGGCCAGGATGACCAGCCGCAGTTCCAGTTGATCATCGACGACGAGAAGGCCAGTGCGCTGGGATTGTCGCTGGCCGATATTAACCAGACGCTGTCGATTGCCTGGGGCTCGAGCTATGTGAACGACTTTATTGATCGTGGTCGGGTCAAGAAGGTTTTCCTGCAAGGCCAGGCTGATTCGCGGATGAATCCGGAAGACCTGCAGAAATGGTTTGTGCGCAACAGTCAGGGCAAGATGGTGCCGTTCAGTGCCTTTGCCACTGGCGAGTGGGTCTATGGCTCACCGAAGCTGTCGCGCTATAACGGTGTGCCAGCGATGGAAATACAGGGTGAACCTGGTCCTGGCTACAGTACCGGTGATGCGATGGCTGAAATCGAGCGGCTTGGTCAGCAGTTGCCCAAGGGGATCGGCCTGTCCTGGACCGGCCTGTCGTTCGAGGAGCGGTTGTCCGGTGATCAGGCGCCGGCGCTGTATGCGCTGTCGCTGATTGTCGTGTTCCTCTGTCTGGCCGCGCTCTACGAGAGCTGGTCGATTCCGCTGGCAGTCATGCTGGTCGTTCCACTTGGTGTTATTGGTGCCTTGCTGGCAACACTAGGCCGTGGCCTTTCGAACGACGTGTTCTTCCAGGTCGGCCTGTTGACGACTATCGGTTTGACGGCCAAGAACGCGATTCTGATTGTCGAATTTGCCAAGGATCTGCATGAGCAGGGCATGAGTATCGGCGAAGCAGCGGTTGAAGCCTGCCGTCTGCGCCTGCGCCCGATCATCATGACCTCGCTGGCCTTTACCTTGGGGGTTGTGCCGCTGGCGCTGGCCTCCGGTGCCGGTGCCGGTAGTTCGCATGCGATCGGTACCGGTGTGATTGGCGGCATGATCACCGCTACTGTGCTGGCGATTTTCTGGGTGCCACTGTTTTATGTCCTGGTGACTCAGTGGTTCACCGAACGCAAGGGCAAGACTGACACAGCGGAGGACGCACAGTGAAACGCGGCGTATTGAGCCTTGCGGTCCTGGCTGCTCTGAGCGGCTGTTCATTGATACCGGAATATGAGCGTCCGGCACCTCCGGTGCCGCTCAACTGGAGTGAAGGTGTCGAGCAGGGGATGGAGCAGACCCCGCTCGTTGGCTGGCGCGGGTTCTTCAAGGACCCGCAGCTGCAACATCTGATAGGTCTGGCACTGGAGAACAACCGCGACCTGAGGGTTGCGGCCTTGAACGTGCAAGCCAATCGCGCGCTGTACGACATTCAGGGTGCCGAGCGCTATCCGCAGCTTGATGCCAACGGCAGCGGCACGCGTACCCGAATGCCGCAGGATCTGTCCGGAGGCGAGCAGCGATCAATCAATTCCCAGTACTCGGCAACCCTGGGGCTATCCTGGGAGCTGGACTTGTTCGGACGCATCGGCAGTCTGCGTGAGCAGGCGCTGCAGACCTTCCTGGCCAGTGACGAGGCCCGCCGTGGCGTGCAGATCAGTCTGGTCGCCGAGGTTGCCAGTACCTACCTGACGCTGCAGGCCGATCAGGCGCTGCTGGATGTTGCCGCAGAGACTTTGAAGACCTACGAAGACAGCTACGCGTTGACCAAGCGCAGCAACGAGGTTGGCGTGGCGTCGAGTCTGGAACTGGCTCAGACCAGGACGGCGGTCGAGTCGGCCCGGGCGGTGCTGGCCCGCTATCAGCGTCAGGTCGCGCAGGATCGTAATGCCCTGACCGTGCTGGTTGGGCAGCCGTGGTCAGTAACAGCAGGCAATCCGCTGCTGCTGGACGAGCCGGTGCTTGCTCAGTTGCCGGTGGGGCTGTCCTCCGAGGTGCTATACAACCGTCCTGATGTGCTGCAGGCCGAGTACCAGTTACTGGCGGTCAATGCCAGTATCGGTGCTGCCAAGGCGGCATTCTTCCCCCGTATCAGCCTGACTGGCGCCGCCGGCACAGCCAGTAATGAGCTGTCGGGTCTGTTTGGAAGCGGGTCCGAGTACTGGACATTCTCGCCGAGCATCAGCGTGCCGATTTTTCGCGCGGGCGCCCTGAAAGCCAGTCTGGATTATGCGGAAATCAGCCGTAATCAGCAGGTTGCCCGCTATGAAGGCGTCATTCAGAGTGCCTTCCGCGAGGTTGCCGACGGGCTGCAGGCGCGGCAAACCTATGTAGACCAGGTGGCTGCCCGGCGCGCGCTGCTGGAGGCGTCGGAGGAGTATTTCCGCTTGGCGGATCGGCGTTACAACATTGGTGTCGACAGCTATCTCACGTTGCTGGACGCTCAGCGTCAGCTGTTTGAAGCCCGGCAGAGCGTGATTTCTGACCGACTGAGTCAACTGCTCAGCGAGATCAGTCTGTATAAGGCGCTGGGCGGTGGTGACTTTGCCGAGACCCGAGCCACGCAGGCTGCCAATACGGAAGGCTAGGCTTGCAGCGTGTCTGAAGCGCCGTTCAGCCTGGGCTGGACGGCGTTTTTTGTGTCCAAAAACCAAAAAAAAGCCCGCTCAGTGAGCGGGCGAAATCCGTGATTAGCCTGATGAGGAGATAACCGTTTGTCTCGCGACAATCCTGTTATCACAGCCATCTCGCGATGACTTGTTGCTAATGATAAACGTTATCATTTGCCTGTCAAGCCCAAATGAGAATTATTTCTGCGCCTGCTGCTTGTAGTGCGTCAGTTCCTTGTTCATCAGGTCGATGCGTCGGGCCATGCTTTCAATCAGGCTGTGCGCGATGCGTGGATTGCTCTGCATCAGCGCGAGGAACTGTTCCTTAGGGATCATCATGACGGTGGTCGGCACGCTGGCAATCACGGTGGCGGAGCGCTTTTCGCGGGTGAACAGGGCCATGGCACCGAAAATTTCATCTTTCTGTACGTCACCGACCTTGATGCCCTGAACGAAGGCTTCGGCGTGACCCTCGGTGATGATGAATACGTGATCAGCCTCATCCCCCTGGCGAATCAGCTCCGCTCCCGGGGCAAAGTGCTGGAACCCTGTGACCGGCCTGACTTCGGGTTGCTTGGTGTGTGCCAGTGCATCCGACATCAGTGCGGCCTGACCCAGCACATACTGGGTGAACTGCTCCTGACGGCGGCTGTCAGCGTGAATGTGCCTGAACAGGGCTTCGCGGTCGTAGGGAATCAGAGTCAGCGATTCTTCGCTCAGATAGGTGCAGGGCGCCGCATTCAGGCCCTGACGCAAGCCGATGAGGTCACCCTCCTGGATGTAGAACAATGGCTTCCCATCTATCAGTGCGTGCAGCAGACCGCTTTTGAGCAGATAAAGCTGAGCTCCGCTGACGTGATCGTAAAGGTTGTCTATCGCACCCAGTTCAATCGGTTCACCGCAGGGCTCAAGCCCCTCAAGCAGAAGTTCCGGTATGCGTTGAAGCGAGGCAATGAGCTTCTCGGCGTAGGGTGGCTGATCACCTATCAGATACATGGCTGAATTCCTTTTGTTGTTGCCCTGATACGCCGTCGGAATCACGGGGTCGGACGGGGGCGCCGACACTGCAGGATAGCGTTACATTAGCGCAGTCAGGTTGCATTACGTCAACATAAAAGGCTGCCGGTACACGGGCAAGATGATCGCGGTGCCAGTGTGAGCCAGGTCGCTTAATCCTCGCCGGTGTCGCTGCCTGTTCTGCCCTCAAGCTGCTCGAGCAACTGGCGCTTGTATGCCGGATCAAGTTCATTCCAGTGCACGTTTTGCAGGGCGCCGGCGATTGAGAACATCAGTGCCTTGGAAGCATTGAAGCCGCGCGTGCGAACGGCGCGGTAGGCCTCTACCGGCCCCAGCTGGCGGAGCTGGTCAAGGCTGTGGATGCCGGAGGCGTGCAGCCATTGCGCCGAGGTTTTTCCAAGGTTGCGCAGGCCCAGCAGTTCATCGGTATCCATAGGGGCACTCCCGCGTGGATCGTTGCGATTCTGGGGTGCTACGTGAAGACAGCAAAGGCAGAAGGCGAGATGGGCCCGGCACGGTATCCGGGCACAGAGTAATATGCGGCATGGCGTCGGGTTCGGCTTTTGTTATTAGTGATCCCGAACTGCAGTGTAGATCGACCTTGGCTATCCGTACAGCGAGCGACGGCCAGCGCTTAAAGGCGCTGGCGAAGCTGCTGGGCAATGCTGTTCATGGCTTCCTCGCTGCTGGTATCGATCTGCACAGCCAGTTGTGCCTCCTCGTCACTGAGCGGTTGCCGGGTGGTCAGTTGGTGGTGCATGACTTCAATACCTGCGTCGGAGATGTCACCGCCTTGCTGCTGGCGTTGCTCAAGCCAGTGTTCGATTACTTCCTGCGGTGCTTCGCATTGAAGAATCAGGCAGGGCGCGCCCTGATTTTCGATAGCATCGCGGACCAGGTCGCGCTGGTTCTGCTTCAGATGGGTTGCATCAACAATCACGGGGTAGCCGCTGGCGAGTATCTGGGCGGCCAGATTGGCTAGCCGCCGGTATGTTTGTTCGCTGCGTTCCGGGCTGTAAAGGCCGGACTCCAGGCTGGCATTGTCTTCGTCGCCGAACAGGCGTTTGCGCTCGACGTCGGAACGGATGCGAATGGCGCCGAGTTGCTCAACCAGCTTGACGGCCAGGGTGCTTTTGCCGCTACCTGAGACGCCGAAGGTCAGCAGGCCGAAACGCGGCGCCAGTTCGCTGTAGCTTTCGGCCAGCGCGGTATAGCTGTAGTAGCGCTGCATTGTCGCTGCCCGCTGCTCCTCGGTCATGCCGTCGTTGAGGCCGAACAGGGCAACCTTGGCTCGTACCATGGCCCGGTAGGCCTTGTAGTAGTTAAGCACTGCGAGTCCCTGGTAGTCGCCGGTCTGTTCCAGATAGGCGCTGACAAAACGGTTTGACAGGGCGTGCAGGCCGCGGTCTTCAAGATCCATGCTCATGAACGCGACATCGGCCATGACGTCGGTCCAGCGGAAGGGCTCGTTGAACTCGATGCAGTCAAACAGCGTCACTTGCCCGTCGATCAGGGTAACGTTATCCAGGTAAACGTCGCCGTGACATTCGCGGACCATACCGCCGGCCTTGCGTTCGGCGATTTGGGGAATCAGCCGCTGGTAGGTAGTATTCGCCCACTGCTCGAGCGCGTCGAGCTGTCCAAGATCCCGTGCACTGCTGAGGAAGGGGCGGATCTGTTCAAAGTTCTGGGCAACCGGGGCATGAACCTGCTCCGGCGCGCCGAACGGGGTATCGAGTTCGGCGTGTTCGATCTGGCCGTGAAAACGCGCCATAACCTGGGCAAGTTCGTCGATATGGGCGCTGGTCAGACCGCCGTCCCGCTGCAGATTGCTCAGCAGGTCCTGCTGGCGGAACTGCCGGGTCTTGACCATGTACTCGATGGCAGGACCTTCGCCGCCCAGGGTTGGTGCGTCTTCGCTGCCGGTGACGGCAATGACGTCAAGGTACAGGTCGGGCGCGATACGGCGGTTCAGACGAACCTCTTCACGGCAGAAATGCTCGCGTTGCGCCAGTGTGGAAAAGTCGAGAAAACCGAAGTTCACGGGCTTCTTGACCTTGTAGACGTAGTCGCCGGTCAGCAGTACCCAGGAAATGTGGGTCTCGATCAGAGTAAAACCGCTCACCGGGTGGTCATACAGGTCAGGGTTCTGCAGCGCAGTTAACAGGGTCTGGCTCACGACGTTTCCTTGTTTGGTCGGCAATGCGAACATTATGCGGGTTGGCTGGTCCGAGGCCAACCATAGTCAATTACCGGCGGCAGCGGCTGCGGGTTCAACGGATGCGGAGCAAGACAGACAACGATGGCTAAAAAACGCAGGTCTCGAGGCAAGGTCAAGTCCACTGGCGGGCACCGGTTATGGGGTTGGCTGCTCAAGTTGGGACTGGTCGGCATGGTGCTGCTGGGAGCGCTCGCGGTCTATCTGGACGCGGTTGTGCAGGAGAAGTTTTCGGGCAAGCGCTGGGCCGTGCCGGCCAAGGTATTCGCGCGGCCGCTGGAACTGTACGCGGGGCGTGCCCTCACCCGTGATGACTTCCTCACCGAACTGCGTGCGCTGGGCTACCGGCAGACCAATGCGGCCAACGGGCCGGGGCAGATGGCGGTGGGCAGCAGTCGTATCGATGTCTACACCCGCGGCTTTCAGTTTTTCGAGGGCACCGAGCCAGCGCAGAAGGTCAGCGTCCACTTCAACGGTTCAACTATCAGCAGCATTGGCGGCAATCGTGACCTGGTGATGGCGCGGCTTGAGCCCATGATGATCGGCGGTATCTACCCGGCACACAACGAGGATCGCATCCTGATTCGGCTGGATCAGGCGCCACCTTATCTGGTTGATTCGCTGGTTGCTGTGGAAGACCGCGATTTTTTCAATCACTTCGGCGTATCGCCCAAGGGGATTGCCCGTGCGATGTTCGTCAACCTGACCTCTGGCAGCTTGCAGCAGGGCGGCAGCACGCTGACCCAGCAACTGGTAAAAAACTTCTTCCTCTCGGCCGACCGCAATATCGTGCGCAAAGGGCTTGAAGCCATGATGGCGGTGCTGCTGGAGTTGCACTACAGCAAGGAAGACATTCTCGAGGCGTACCTCAACGAAGTGTTCCTGGGCCAGGATGGCAATCGTGCCGTACACGGTTTTGGCCTGGCCAGTCAGTACTACTTCGCCCAACCGTTGCAGGAACTGCAGCTGCACCAGGTCGCGCTGCTGGTGGGTATGGTCAAGGGGGCGTCCTACTACAATCCGCGTCGCAACCCGGAGCGGGCGATGACCCGGCGCAATCTGGTTCTGGATCTGATGGCTGAGCAGGGCATGATCAGCCAGCAGCAGGCCAGTGATGCCAAGGGTAAGCCGCTGGATGTGACGGTTGGCGGCAGTATGGCCAACACCAGTCATCCGGCGTTTATGGATCTGGTCAAACGTCAGTTGCGTGCCGACTATCGCGATGAGGATTTGACCAGCGAGGGGCTGCGTATTTTCACCAGCTTTGATCCGTTGCTGCAGAAGAAGGCTGAAGATGCCGTGCAATCGACGCTCAAGCGCTTTGGTCAGACACCGGACAGACCGCCGCTGGAAGCGGCAATGGTGGTGACTGGCGCGCAGACCGGCGAGGTGCTTGCGCTGGTAGGCGGCAGCAATCCGCGTTTCTCCGGTTTCAACCGGGCGCTTGATGCTTCGCGGCCAATCGGCTCGTTGATCAAGCCCGCGATCTATCTGACTGCCCTGGAAAAGCCGGAGCGCTATTCGCTGATTACTCCGATTGACGATGAGCCGATTACCCTTGAGGCCGAGCCTGGCAAGACCTGGTCTCCGCAGAACTATGATCGGCAGAGCCACGGGCAGGTGCCGCTCTATATGGCCCTGGCCAAGTCCTACAATCAGGCCGCGGTGCGTGTTGGCGTGGATGTTGGCGTGGACAATGTGCTCAATACTGTCCGGCGGCTTGGTGTTGACCACGACTGGCCGGCCTATCCGGCGATGCTGCTGGGGTCTGGAGCAATGACCCCCATGCAGGTAGCCGATATGTTTCAGACCATCGCCAATGGCGGATTCAATACGCCGCTGCGTGCAATTCGCAACGTACTGACTGCCGAGGGCGAGCCGCTCAAGCGTTATCCGTTCGAGGTGCGCCAGCGCTTTGATTCGGCGACGATCTACCTGACTCAGGAAGCCATGAGTCATGTCATGAGTGAAGGCACCGGTCGTTCGGCCTACAGCCATGTGCCGGCGAACGTGCGACTGGCGGGCAAAACCGGCACAACAAATGACCTGCGCGACAGCTGGTTTGCCGGCTTCTCTGACGATCTGGTCGCCGTGTCGTGGATCGGTCGTGATGACAACAGTCAGACGCGACTGACCGGTGCGACTGGCGCGCTTCAGGTTTGGAACGCGTTTATGGGGCAGGCGCATCCGCAGAGCCTGTCGGCAGTGCCGCCGGGTGGTGTGGTTTCGGCCTGGGTTGACCCCGCGACCGGGCTTGGCAGCGATCCGTCCTGCGAGGGCAGCGTCGAGTTTCCGTTCCGCGCCGGTTACGAGCCACTGCCTGGCCCGGGATGCCGGCCGGTGATCGATACCGAGGTCCTTCGAGACGGTGCCAATCGTGTGCTGGATACCATTCGCGACTGGCTGCGTTGAGCTGCTCTCAGTATGCTGTTGCGAATCCCGGTTCAGATGATTCAGCAGAGGAACAGACGTGAAGATGATTAAACAGGCTGCACTGACTGCAGCCGCCCTGGCGGTGCTGTCCGGTTGTACCGTTTCGGGCGGGGCGATCCCGGTAGTGGATTCGGGGCGCCCGGTATCCAATGAGGATATGCGCACCGGTGCGGGCAGGGTCGTCGGCAGTTCTCCGCAAACCTCTGCGCCGCAGGATAGTGGCGTGGTCGTGATGGTTCCGGATGGTGCTGGCGGCTCCAGTGCCGTGCAGTCCTACCCGCTGGACAGTCAGCCGGTGTTTTCGACCGATGTCGGCGGCGCCGCTGCAGGCACAGCCGGTAGCAGCACTGGCAGCAGTACCGGCGGCAGCTCCGTGCTGCAACCCGATGAGCAGCTTTCCGGCCCGGTGCTGGCGTTGCTGACGACTGCGCGGCAACAGGAAGGCAGCGGTGATCTCAATGGTGCCAATGCCAGTCTGGAGCGAGCCATGCGCATCGCTCCGCGCGAACCTCAGGTGCTGTATCGGCTGGCGCAGGTGCGGTTGCGTCAAGGGGATGCCGCCCAGGCAGAACAACTGGCACAGCGTGGCCTGACCTACGCGTCCGGCCGTCCAGCCCTGCAGGCCGGGCTTTGGGAGCTGGTCGCGCAGGCGCGTGATGCGCAAGGCAATAGCGCTGGTGCCGAACAGGCGCGTCAGCGGGCTCGCGTTTCGCTTTGAGTGCGGCTACCGGACAGGCCTTGCTCAATGCGCTTGGCGAACTTGAGCAAGTCCTTCGCGAGCTGGGGCTCTGGTCGCAGACAGCTCCGGAAGACTGGCGCCTGGAGAGTCAGGAACCATTCTGTGTTGATACTCTTGCCTTCGAGCATTGGCTGCAGTGGGTGCTCATACCGCAGATAACGATGCTCATTGAGCAGGGGCGGCCACTGCCCGGTGAGTGTCGGCTGCATCCGATGGGTGAGCAGGTTTTTGCTCACCTCGGTCGTCGACGCGAAAGTCTGCTGGCTGCTCTGATCAGTATCGATCACCTTGCTGCCCGCTGGGCTGAGGCTGTCCGTCAGTCCTGACAGTACTTCTGCAAGTCTGAGCGAGTTTCGGCGATCATGGCCTGTCGCTCATCTTCACCTATGCGCTCAACCGTGCCGTCCGGCAAGGTGCGACTCAGTCGCGGGTTGTTCTCCATCGTGGTAAGGCGATTGCGCTGTGATGCACAGTACGCTTCAAGCTCCGCTTTGGCAGCGGCCTCATCGACTGCCGGGGATGCATCGTTTGTCGCTGGCTCCGGGCTGTCACTGGTCACAGGTGGGTTCGGCTGCGCCGGCGCACCCAGCTCCGGCACGGGTGCAACGTTCATGCGCTGATATTGACTGTCTGGCGGAGGTTGCTGGCTGAACTGTGTCACGCCATTTTCATCGACCCATTTGTACAGCTGGGTCGCCATTGCGCTGCTGCAGCCCAGGGCCAGTAGGAAGGTGATCATCAACTTGCGCATGGTTCTAGCATCCTTGTATTGCCGCGAAATAAGCGTTGCCCGCTACCGAGTGCGGATCCTCTTGACAAGGTATATCCCTTGGTAGGGGTTTTCTGCAACTTGGCTTGACTTGTACGTCTTGAGTGTAAACAATTCGTGGTTCTCATGAGTCAGCTGTTTTCGGAGCACACCCCGCGTTCGTGACGGCTGATTTTGTTGCTCATTCCGGGAGGCGAAACCCGTCGCCACCTGGCCTGGCACCCGCACGCGCTACCTCGCGCTGGGTGAGGTGATTCCGAAACAGCAGGAATGCGCCTCCAAGCACGTAGTCAAAGCTGATGCAGTACAACCACCGTTGTTCTGCGCTGCCGAGCAGTAAACAGGTATCCTGCTGCCCGCCATGTTGGTGGTCGGCATGCTAGAGGTGATTCAAAAGTGGAGCTTTTATCCGGCGCTGAGATGGTCGTCCGCTCATTGCGTGACGAGGGTGTTAAATACATCTACGGGTACCCGGGCGGTGCCCTTCTGCATATCTACGATGCCATTTTTCGGCAGGATGACGTAGAGCATATTCTGGTTCGCCACGAACAGGCCGCAGCCCATATGGCTGATGGTTACGCGCGCGCCACCGGCAAGCCCGGTGTGGTGTTGGTGACCTCCGGTCCGGGCGCGACCAATACCATTACCGGTATTGCGACTGCCTACATGGATTCCATTCCGATGGTCGTCATCTCCGGTCAGGTTGCGAGCAACATGGTGGGCTCCGATGCCTTCCAGGAAACCGACATGGTCGGCGTCTCCCGCCCGATCGTGAAGCACAGCTTCATGGTCAAGGATCCGCGCGAGATTCCCGAGGTCATCAAGAAGGCCTTCTATCTGGCTCAGAGTGGTCGTCCTGGCCCTGTTGTCATCGACATTCCCAAGGACATGACCAATCCGGCCGACAAGTTCGAGTACAGCTACCCGAAGAAGGTCAAGCTGCGCTCCTATAATCCGGCTACCCGCGGTCATTCCGGCCAGATCCGCAAAGCCGTCGAGATGATGCTGGCGGCCAAGCGTCCGGTCATCTACTCCGGTGGCGGGGTCATTCTGGGTGGAGCATCAACTCCTCTGACCGAGCTGGCCAAGGCGCTGAATGTGCCGGTTACCAACACGCTGATGGGCTTGGGCGCATTCCCTGGCACCGATCAGCAGTTTGTCGGCATGCTGGGTATGCATGGCAGCTACACCGCCAACCTGACAATGCATCACGCGGATGTAATCCTGGCGGTCGGCGCACGATTTGATGACCGCGTCATCAACGGTGAGGACTCTTCCAAGTTCTGCCCGAACGCCAAGATTATTCATATCGATATTGATCCGGCGTCTATCTCCAAGATGGTCAAGGCCGATATTCCGATCGTCGGTCCGGTCGAGAGCGTGCTGACCGAGATGGTTGCGATCCTCAAGGAGATCGGTGAAACACCCGATCCTGATGCGCAGGCAACCTGGTGGAAGCAGATCGACGAGTGGCGCGGCGATGGCGCGCTGTTTCCCTATGACAAGGGTGACGGCAGCATCATCAAGCCCCAGGCCGTGATCGAGGCGTTGTGGGAAGTCACTGGAGGCGATGCCTTCATCACTTCTGACGTTGGCCAGCACCAGATGTTCGCGGCGCAGTACTACCGCTTTGACAAGCCCAATCGCTGGATCAACTCCGGCGGCCTGGGGACCATGGGCTTCGGCTTTCCGGCAGCCATGGGCGTGCAGCTGAATTTTCCGGAGGCCACCGTCGCCTGTGTTACCGGCGAAGGCAGTATCCAGATGAACATTCAGGAGCTCTCGACCTGCCTGCAGTACGACATGCCGGTCAAGATCGTCAATCTGAACAACGGTGCGCTCGGCATGGTCCGCCAATGGCAGGACATGCAGTACAACAGTCGCTATTCGCACTCCTACATGGATTCGCTGCCGGACTTCGTCAAGCTGGCCGAGGCCTATGGTCACGTCGGTATTCGCATCACTGATCCGAAGGAGCTCAAGAGCAAGATGGCTGAAGCGTTTGCCATGAAGGATCGACTGGTCTTCCTGGACATTGCGGTTGATACCAGTGAGCACGTCTACCCGATGCAGATTCGTGGTGGCGCGATGCGTGATATGTGGCTGAGCAAAACGGAGCGCACCTGACATGAGACACATCATTTCCGTTCTTCTGGAAAACGAGCCAGGCGCGCTCTCTCGGGTGGTTGGTCTGTTTTCGCAGCGCAACTACAACATCGAGACGCTGACGGTTGCGCCGACTGAAGATCCGACCTTGTCGCGCCTGACGCTGACAACCGTCGGTCAGGATGAGGTGATCGAGCAGATCACCAAGAACCTCAACAAGCTGATCGAAGTGGTGAAGCTGGTCAACTTGTCCGAAGGTGCCCACATTGAGCGCGAGTTGATGCTGGTCAAGATCAAGGCTACCGGCGCTCAGCGTGCCGAGGTCAAGCGGACGACTGATATCTTCCGCGGTCAGATCGTGGATGTGTCACCGAGTGTCTATACCGTGCAGCTGACTGGAACCAGCGACAAGCTGAACAGCTTTGTCGAGGCCATCGGTCCGACGTCGGTACTGGAAGTTGTGCGCACTGGGGTATCGGGTATCGCCCGCGGTGAAAAGGTTTTGAGTATCTAAACTAATGGGTTGCGGGCCAGATGGCCCGCTCAGTAAGCAGGGGAATTTCATGCAAGTCTATTACGATAAAGATTGTGATCTGAGCATCATCCAGGGCAAGAAAGTTGCCATCATCGGCTACGGTTCGCAGGGCCACGCGCACGCCTGCAACCTGAAAGACTCCGGCGTCGATGTAACTGTTGGCCTGCGTCCTGGTTCCAGCTCCATCGCCAAGGCTGAGGCCCATGGCCTGAAGGTCAGCGATGTGCCGGCCGCTGTTGCAGCAGCTGACGTTGTCATGATCCTGACCCCGGACGAATTCCAGTCTCAGCTGTACAAGGCCGAGATTGAGCCCAACCTGAAGCAGGGCGCTACCCTGGCCTTCGCTCACGGCTTTGCTATCCACTACAACCAGATCGTTCCGCGTGCTGACCTTGACGTCATCATGATCGCACCGAAAGCGCCGGGCCATACTGTGCGCTCGGAGTTCGTCAAGGGCGGCGGTATTCCTGACCTGATCGCGATCTTCCAGGACGCGTCCGGCAATGCCAAGAACGTTGCGCTGTCCTACGCCAGCGGTGTGGGCGGCGGTCGTACCGGCATCATCGAAACTACGTTCAAGGATGAGACCGAAACCGACTTGTTCGGTGAGCAGGCTGTTCTGTGTGGCGGTGCTGTCGAGCTGGTCAAGGCCGGTTTCGAAACGCTCGTTGAGGCAGGCTACGCGCCGGAAATGGCCTACTTCGAATGTCTGCACGAACTGAAGCTGATCGTCGACCTGATGTACGAAGGCGGTATCGCCAACATGAACTACTCCATCTCCAACAACGCGGAGTATGGTGAGTACGTGACTGGCCCGGAAGTCATCAACGATGAGTCCCGTGCAGCCATGCGCAATGCCCTGAAGCGTATTCAGGACGGTGAGTACGCCAAGATGTTCATCGCTGAAGGTGCTCACAACTATCCGTCGATGACTGCTGCCCGTCGTAACAACGCGGCACACCCGATCGAGCAGGTGGGTGAGAAGCTCCGCGCAATGATGCCGTGGATTGCTTCGAACAAGATTGTCGACAAGTCCAAGAACTAAGTCGAGCGATAATGAAAAACGCGGCTTTCAAGCCGCGTTTTTTTATGTCCGAACGCGGAGCTGAACTGGTTATTTGTTTGTCAAATTGCCACACTGTTCAGCCCGGCAATGTTGCAAGGTAACTCTATGACAGAACATCAAATCAAAGACCATGACACCGAGGTAGAAGGTGCACACGCGCTGCTGCCGATTGATGAGCACGTCGAAGAGGTGTCAGGGCCAGACGGTCGTAAGATCCGTCACAAAGGAATTTATCTGCTGCCCAATCTGTTTACTACGGCGGCGCTGTTTTCCGGCTTTTACGCCATTGTCAGTGCAATGGACGGCAACTTCACCCATGCGGCGGTCGCCATTTTCATTGCCATGGTGCTTGATGGCCTGGACGGCCGCGTTGCGCGTCTGACCAACACCCAGAGTGCCTTTGGTGCCGAGTACGACTCGTTGTCGGATATGGTCGCTTTCGGCATCGCCCCAGCTGTTGTTGTGTTCAGTTGGGCGTTGACTGATTTGGGTAAGGTGGGGTGGGTGTTTGCGTTCATCTACGTAGCGGGTGCCGCACTGCGTCTGGCTCGCTTCAATACGCATATTGGTGATGACGATAAGCGTTACTTCACCGGGTTGCCGAGCCCATCGGGGGCGGGGCTCGTCGCCGGCATGGTCTGGTCACTGAGTGACTTCGGTGTTGACGGCAATGATATTGCTCTGTTGGTTGGCATACTCACTGCGCTAGGCGGCTTGCTGATGGTCAGTAACTTCCGCTACTACAGCTTCAAGGATCTGGACTTCAAGGGGCGGGTTCCGTTCTTTGTCATTCTGGTGGTGGTGCTGGGGTTCGCGATCATTTCGTCTGACCCATCGCGGATACTGTGGGCAATCTTTGTTGGGTACACCATCTCCGGGCCAGTCATGTCCCTTTGGCGCTTGCGTCAGCGCACTAAGTCCGCCTCTGCTGAGTAATTTCGGGTTGCCTTGTAATAAAACAGTAATTAGGGCTTGACGGAAAATCTGACGGGCCTATAATTCGCCTCCTCGTCGGGCAGGATGCTTCGCTTAAAGCGCTTATTAATCAATAAGTTAGCTTTAAAATGA
>MDSY01010693.1_pt1 | contig 30201 bp, 27 predicted proteins | sample 811131 | NCBI WGS metagenome assembly MDSY01 (sample SAMN05326643, study PRJNA326480) | marine metagenome | isolation source: seawater | place: Atlantic Ocean: South West | collected 2010 | reverse complement strand
ATGACCTAAAAACCTCCCCTCTAAAAATTAAACAACAGAAAGGACGCCCTTAATGGCTCCAAAGAAACTTCATGCAGAACTCAAACTGCAGGGCATGGACTCTGCCATACGCAACAAGCCCCAGAAGCAAGCTCCACACCTAAACTGGGGACGAAAGTACAACAGCAGATGCCTAATCGAACACTGCTCAACGCCAGTTTATTACGATGGAAAAATCTACTTCAGCCTCTGCCTATTTCATCTTGAAGAGTTGGACCTAGGACCGTTCCACAAGGTCTACATCCCAGAAGATGGCTACGAATAAACCCCAATAAAACTAAAGGAAATAACATGACGAATATACCGCTACAGCTAAAATGGTCGTGCAATAGCAGCCAAAGCAAAACCATAGTCGAAGACCTCAAGACCTACCTTGATGGGAGGAAGGCTTCACTGAAGGATAACGACAAGAATGAACGTGTCCTAGCTGCCGTTGTAGCAAGCAGTGGAAGGTCATTTCACTTCAAGCCCTCCGAGCTACCGAAGGGCTTTAAAGACACTGTAAAAGACGCTCTAGCGTGTCTCTGTGGCCCTGTACTAGCGCGGTGTGCAGGGAAGGATAACTACGAGGTAAAAGCTGAGTATCTGACGGGTTGGAACACTGGCGAACCAATTAAAACTGTTACTATTGGAGAGCAAAAGACACCACCAATCATCACCAAGTTTAACAACCATTACACAGATGGAAGCCATGGTGAGGTGGACTTCTGTGATATCGGATTGCTCAAGTATAGTGCTGCATCACTTGTGACTATTGAACACCCGAATAGCCATTGGGCTATGTTCTTTGATGGAAAGCCAGCCCCTAGTGTTAATTGGGAAGAGCTAGATGGGGAAGACGACCTTGAGCATCCAGCGCATGACAACCTGATGAATAGGATCGTAGATCAAGGGTTTCTAATGGGCCACCAGTTGGTTCGTTACCGAGGCAGCAGCTTCCTAACTATTAATGGGGATGCTTGTGCCTTTATGATCGACCAAGTGATCTTGCGGATGACAGGTAAAGTGGGACTGAAGTGCCTGCTTACAGTTACCGATAGATACGGCAGAACGTCACCCAGATGGGGCAGCTTTTCAAGGTCATAGTAAAATAAACTTGCTGGTTTGCTTGTGAGAAATGCGTTTGGGTATATATAGTATTTTAGTGCTTGTTCTCTGGTGAGACAGCACTCTGGAAAGAGCGGATCGAAGAATAGACGGGCATGGCGTGACCAGCTTGCCGAATACGTCCTTCAGATTCTCACAATCAACTGTGGGCCATGAAAAAACCCACCATAGGAAGCAACAGCTTCTGGCGGCCTGATTAGCGCATCACCTTTCATTTAAATTGTACGGTCATCCCCACAGTGGGATTCCGTCTTAATCTGAAGGAACTGGTAATGCTGGATAATTCTAATGGGCCTTGGCCCGTAAATACGGTGGTTGCAAATGTCCCAATCTAGAAGCCGAATAACGCTGACCGATAAGAACCGTGAGTATCTCCACAGAGTGATGGATGACGCCAAACTTCGGTTCAACCAAGCACTAAACAAAATCATTTCAGAAGCACGATTGAGTGGCTCTAAGGAGAATACAGATGACGATAACTCAAACACAAATTAAAGACGCCGCTCTTGAGCAAGTAAAAGAACATGCACATGGCGTTAAGGATATATCAAAGGAGTTAATTCAGAGGGCTGCCAGCCAACTTAAACAATATGGAGGTACGGAAGAGAAGACGATAGAACTGATGCACAAATTCTTCTTATTGCCCCTCAAGGGAAGCAGAGAACCGTCCATAATGATGTATGGTGGTGGAAATTGTGATGTGGTCTCCAAAGCGTATATCGAACAGCACTTCAACAATGCCAAAGCCGTTCATGCACTGATCCATGTGGTAGGGTACTCAAGTTTCCCCACGTTTGGCCCTTATGTGAAGCAGGGTGGAAAAGTGTTCTTCAACACATGGCGGCCAGTGCAACAGTTGTTCACCTCCGAAGAAATGATGGAATGGCAACAGAAAGGTATTGAGGGCTACAAAGATGGGCTTGAAGAGTTCTTAACGTCAAAAGGTGCTAAGGCTTCGGATATAGGTCTCTATGAAGCCCTAAAGCCGCAAATGTGGCTTGCTTTGGAGAAGCTGTGGTTTCCGAATAAACCTGAGGAAGCGAAGATATTCACTGATTGGGCATCTTGGGTTGTTTCAGCCCCTGACTATCGAATTAGGTGGGCGCCACTTCTGCGATCTGATCAGCGACTAGGTAAAGGAACCTTTGTAGAGGAGGTTATGCGTAGTTTGCTGGGTGCTTATGAGGTGACTGAAACTGACTACAAAGGGCTTACAGGAACCTTTAGTGGACCTCAGCTTTTGCATAGGTTGGTAGTTTTGAATGAGTTGAAGGCCACAAAGCCTGAGCAGTATAATACGTTAAAGCGGGTCATTACTGATGACCATCATGCCGTAGAGCGAAAGAATGAGAACTCGTTTAATACACGCACATTTCACGCGACCTTACTCTGCACGAACTACGAGAAACCACTGACAATACCCAAAGGTGATGGACGTTATTGGGTTCCAGACTTCATAAACTACTCCAAACACTGGGGAGATACTGAAGCTGAGCAACAAAAGAGTTCTGCTAGGTTCTTTGAGGTGTGGCGGAAGGAGATGCGTGAGGGGGGGCTTAAAGAGCTTTCGATGTTCTTCTTGTGGAATGTGCTTTCGGGCAATGCGGAAAGGTACGATAGCGCACCTCCGTCTGGAGCTAAGGAAGACTTGATCTCGCACAGGACAGAAGATGCTGAGGATAAGCTGGCGTTGTACCTTGATAATAAGGTCTCAAATTATGAAGGCGTAAAACTTACGGACATTCAAAAGTACTTTGAATATTCGTTAAGTGATGCAGCTATTGCACGTATTCTGAAAGAATGTGGTTTTGAAAACCATAAGCTGAGCATCCCATTGGGTACTGGAAAGATGAAGCAGATGCGTGTGTGGTCTAAGACTAAGACCGTAGATAGCATCCATGAGCCTAAGCCTAGTTGGCTGAAGAAATAACATGGTTGGGGCGAGGGTTAATTCTTTCGCCCTGCTATCCCGCTAAAAGGAAACTTTAGGGGTATATAAGAAGATAAGTTTGAGTTTGGTGTCTAGGTGTCTAAAGTGGCCCTGAGAAGTTCCTATAAGCCATGTAAACATAAGAGATTGGCCCTAGCCACCTCATGGCATTGGGTGTCTATCGGCGTCTAAGGGTGTCTAGATTAGCAGATATTGGACCCTATAATAGACCCCATAATAGACCCTAGTATGGACCCTAGTATTGAAGTCTAAATAATAATAAAACATTTAATAACAAATAGGTAAATATTTAAGTGAAGAATCCCTGTCTCTCTGCTATAAACTGCCTTACTCGAAGTAGAATATACCATATAAGCATCAGTTATTAGTCATATCTTTTAGCATGGCGCTTGTAATGCCGCATGTGAGTACCGACCAAATCCATCCCAAATATCTTCGTCTGTGGAGGCTATTTCTACCTCTCCCATCGTGACCCTTCTGATTTATGCCAGCATTATTCCTATCATCGAATAGTCCAAGGGCTTGGTACATCTTCCCCACAAAGGGCTAGAGTTCAGGCTAATATTGCTGCTGTTAAATGGGCGTTACTTGAAGTTAAACGCGATACTTCAAACTATTACTCAGTGCTTTTTGAACCAAAACATCGCGCTTTAATGCATCAAGCTTGGCATTCAGCCGATCATGGCTCCGTAATACCTTAAGCTCGATTCGCATTAAGCTATAAGGATTATTCTTCAGCTTCATGAGTAGAGCCATATCGTTACAGACCATTGTGATGATGTTGAGTTCTTGGCTTATCATACCTAAGTCAGGCAGCGACAGAGAGTGGTGCTGTGTTAGTTTTCTATCGAGGATACATCTTTGGGGGGCCTAGTGCGCGCCCTGGCAGACTTTAGTGATGCCAGTGCTGACCTGAGCGAGATGCAGAGGCATCAGCCGATTTCTCTCCATTGACTTTTTTAATATTGAAGTGGGCTTAGTCTCTTTTCATGAAGGCCGATATTTCTGGGTCTTTATTGAGTGAAACCGTCCTATCAACATTATTGTTCTGCTTTAACAAATCTCTTATTTAGTTCAGCAGCGTCACACTTTCATCATGCTTCTGACTAATATTAAGCAATACTAAAAGCGTTCCCATGAAAATGACATAAAGCAAAAATATGAGAGCTAGTATCATCTCAAAACTTGGATTGAATAACTTCATCCAGTTAAAACTGTCGATGATACGTCCTGCCGTCTCTGGATCTGACTTCGCATATGACGCAAATGACAGCAAAGCTATCACCACCAAGTGCGTGATACCTCCTAAAAGACCAAAAATTTTAACTACTGCCCAGTTTAAACTAATGCCCCATCATTAAGTATAAATATTTTCTTCGTTATCTGTAAGCATCGTTGCACAGCGAAGCGGACTCAATACACTCCATGCTTGAAGTAGCCAACCTAATACTTTTAGTTGGAGGCGATGTTATAGCCATGATGTCCGGCAAAAGTTTCGCTGTCAGAAGTGTAAGTTTTTTGTGCGCCTTGATCCACAATCTTTCGCCAAGAGAATAAAGCTATTATTCATTTTATATATTCAACACTCAACCCAACTTTTTTAAGTGGGGAGGCAAGCTGCAGGGTCATTCGCACAGAAAGACACCTTTGGGGCCTTGGCAAATCTAGCAAAACATGGCTCAAGACAGAGGTGCTCAAATTCACGCTCGGCCCAAAGGAGACAGTTCATGCGCCCCAAAGCAATAATCGTCGGTGGCGGCATAGGCGGTTTAAGCGCCGCCATTTGCTTGAGCTTGATGGGCTGGCGGGTGCGGGTACTCGAACAAGCTGCCAAAATTTCTGAAATTGGGGCTGGTGTGCAAATCAGTCCCAACGGCGTCAAAATCCTTGACGAAATTGGGGTCATGCCCCGGCTAGAGGTTGATCTGTTTGAGCCCGAGTCCATCGAAATTCGCATGGGCATATCAGGGCGCAGGCTGCTCGATCTACCGATAAAAGCGGTGGCCACGCATCGCTGGGGCGCGCGTTACATTCAAATTCACCGGGTAGATTTGATTGCAGCCCTCTTCGAGCGACTGTCGGAGCTTCAAGGCAATGCCCTTCAAACCAGTGCTACGGTGACCAGCTACAGACAAACCAAAGAAGGTGCTGACGTTGTTTTGGCGGACAATAGTGTTGTATCTGGAAATTTGGTGATTGGGGCAGATGGCATCCACTCCACAATTCGCCGTCAAATGCTCGGTCCCGATGTTCCGCGTTTCACCGGCAATATCGCTTGGCGGGCCTTGGTGCCTGTCGCAAGTTTGGGGGATCTGGCACCACCACCCACAGGCTGCATTTGGGCTGGTCGCCACAAGCACGCCGTCACCACTCGCGTACGGGCCGGGGCTGTGGTCAATTTTGTCGGCATTGTTGAACAGACTAATTGGCAACAAGAAAACTGGAAAACCGAAGGGGCGAGGAAAGATGCTCTGTCTGATTTTCAAGGTTGGGATCCACGCATTTTGGCGGTGATACAAGAAGCTGACACTCTGCACAAATGGGCACTTTTTGACCGTGCGCCCCTGCCCCAATGGCATCAGAAACATGTGGTCTTACTCGGAGATTCCGCCCATCCAATGCTGCCTTCAATGGCGCAGGGGGCAGCACAATCCATCGAGGATGCTTATGTATTGACCCAGTGCCTCACAGCCAATCACAAGGGCATCCCATCAGCCTGTTCTGCATATTTCGACCAACGCATCAAACGCACAGCAAGGGTGCAACAGGTGTCCGCAAAAAATTTGAAGTTGTTTCACAAATCCACCCTGCCCGCGCAACTCTTCTCTTATGTCCCAATATGGGTTGCAGGAAAATTCACCCCCGGCTTGGTGCAACGGCGCAATGATTGGCTTTATGGGCAGGATTTAATTTCGTAGACGCTCAGAAAGAGCGTTCTTAGGCTTTCCTGCCGGGAGAAAGTGATCTATTTGCCGACAAATATCGTGTAAAATGCAAGTGATTACCAACTTGGTCTGAAAAATTTCGCGGCGCCTTGGTCAAGTAACACGCGTCGCAGCAACATATAATTTGAATTCACGAGGGTAAGTTGAAAAAAGTTTTAGGATACATTGGTGTAGGACTTCATGAAGTCTTTTGGATCGCGATTGCGGGTGGCGTCGTTTTTTGGTGGCATCACAGGTTTTAATTATCTAGGAGAAAATCATAAGACCCCAAGGTCTGCGCCTCTTTGGATGCCGGTTGGTTTTCTTGTAGATAAATATCGTGGGCCATTTCCTGCCTCCCTGCAACGACTTAGGATCTGGACTGGGGTTAAACTTAACCAGGCAAAGTGCCAGTCATGACATAGCGCAATGCCGCGGCCACCTGTTGCGGGGTTTCAGCCACCACAAGAGCCAACGCATCGACTTCTTTCAAAGCATGCTGATTATCGGCCCCATGCATAACAATCAGAGCCTTGCCCAAAGCGACGGCATAGCCCGCGTCAAAAGCCGCGTTCCATTGTTTGTATTTCTCACCAAAGCGCACCACAATTACATCCGCCTGCTCAATCCCGTTGCGGGTGCGAATAGCGTTGAGCTGAGCACCCTTGCGATCATACCAAAACTTATCAGCCTCCATGCCTAAAATCGCCACGCCACAATCATCGCTAGCAGCATGGTCGGTGACGGGGCCATCAAATGTCACAGTCAGGTCGTCACAAGCAGCAATGATCTGGTCCCGCCAGTCGGTATGAATTTCGCCAGATAGATAAACACGCATCATTTTGTCCTGTTTCTAATTTGAGTTTCAGTATGGGATTATGATTGATCCGCTCGGCCTTGGCTCTAACAAATCACGGTCGGATCAAAATTCCGAGGTCAGCCACATTGGTGCCGGTGCCACCTGTGATCAGCAAAGCGCCAGCCGCAGCCAGTGCCGGGTAGGAATCATTATTGGTCAGCCGTTTCTCAGGATTAACACCAGCGCCGCGCAATGAGGCGATACTGCTCTCACACACCACCCCGCCAGCCGCATCCGTAGGGCCATCCCGACCATCGGTGCCCGCTTGCAAATACAGCCAAGGCCCCTTCCAGCCCTCTTGTTCAGCCAACAACGCCACGCGCAATGCCAGTTCCTGATTGCGCCCACCCCGTCCAGTGCCCGTCAGTTTAACCGTCGTTTCACCGCCAAACAGATGGGTCCCAGGCCCCGCGGCCACCACGCGCGCCGCAGCCTCGGCAACATCGCCTACCAAAGGCCGTTTATGTACCTGAGCCAACGGCACATCACCTGCCATGGCCGCCAAACTGATGCCATTAGAGCCGATCAGAATATTTTTGGCCTTAGGCAAGTCGATGATCTCATCTGCCTGTTCCAAGGCCAATCTCACCCGGACGGGAACACCGGCCCAAAGCCCCAAACCCTCAAGCGCCGCGCGCGCTTGCGCCCGCGTGCCTATAGGCGAGACTGTGGGCCCGCTGGCCACAGCACGTAAATCATCACCAATCACATCCGACAGGATCAAAGCAGTCACCGCACTTGGCGCCGCATAGCGCAGCATGCCCCCGCCTTTGAGAGCTGAAAGCTGTTGGCGAATAAGGTTCATCATCTCAATATCAGCACCACTCGCCAGCAAAAGCGCGTTCAGGTCCATCTTATCTTGCAAAGAAATCCCGGCTGCAGGCGCTGGCAACAACGCCGAGCCTCCCCCCGAGATCAGGCAAAGTACCGGTTGTTCAGCTTTTGCTGCTCTTTGCAGCGCCGCGATCACGGCTTGACTGGCCTGCAATCCTATTTGATCCGGAATTGGATGGGCTGCTGCGAACACCTGTGCACCTTTCATATTAATCGCATTTTCCGGATTGGTCACAACCAACACCTCCGGCAGAGCCCCCAATATTGACTGGGCCATACGCGCCATGCTGACCGCAGCCTTACCCACTGCAATCAAAGTCGGCGCTTGCTCAAATGTCGGTAAGGCCCTGCTAACGGCTTCCGCGGGATCAGCGGCCGCAACACCAGCTAAAAATGCCTTTAAGGCTTGGTCGTACAGGGGATGTATCATGCGATGCCTCTTAAGTTGCGCTTAAGCTATCCAATGGCGGACAAAATGAACATATCTAGTGGCCCCATAAAATCAGGGCGCATAAAAATAAAATGTGAAAAAAGCCGTGTGGTGCCCGGCAAATTCGTTCAAACTGAGTTTTAACCCATCACGTAAGGATAAACTATGAGCACATTTGACGAAGACCTTTTTTTAAAAGGGTTAGACCAACGCAAAGCCACCCTGGGCACGGACTATGTCACCAACAACCTTGCCGCGGCAGATGACTTCACACGGCCGTTCCAAGAGGCCATGACCGCTTGGTGCTGGGGCTTTGGCTGGGGCGATGATGTCATAGATGCCAAGACCAGATCCATGATGAACTTGTCAATGATTGGGGCCTTAGGCAAGATGCATGAATGGGAATTGCATTGCAAAGGTGCCCTAAATAACGGCGTAACGGTCGAAGAAATTCGTGCAATAATCCATGTGATCGGCATTTATTGTGGCGTGCCACAATCGCTGGAATGTTTCAGGTCTGCCCGTAAGGTTTTGACAGAATCGGGCTTGCTTGAGGCACAATAAACTGGCGTATTTCCGTAACGGAAGGCTTGCAATACGGCCTCAAACCCAATGAATTGGACTCTATATTTTTGAATTAAGGATTTTCATGATGGCTCATCCCTATCCGCATCTATTCCAGCCCCTTGATTTGGGCTTCACCCAGCTTAAGAATCGCGTTGTGATGGGCTCAATGCACCTTGGTTTGGAAGAGGCCGAAAATGGTTTTGAGCGCATGGCTGCCTTTTATGCGGAACGTGCAGCTGGCGGCGTGGCTTTAATTGTTACAGGTGGGATTGGTCCCAATGCCGAAGGCGGCGTCGGAACAGGTGCTGCCATCATGACCACGCCAGAAGAGGCCGCCAAACACCATATTGTTACAGATGCAGTGCATGCCGCCGGTGGTAAGATTGCCATGCAAATTTTGCATACGGGCCGATATGCCTATAATCCCAATGCCGTGGCCCCGTCTGCTCTTCAGGCGCCCATCAACTTTGTGAAACCTAAAGAGTTGGACGAAGCGGGCATTCAAAAGCAAATATCCGATTTTGTTCGTGCCGCCACCCTCGCGCAATCCGCCGGTTACGACGGCGTTGAAATCATGGGATCAGAAGGATATTTACTGAATCAATTCATTGCCCTACGCACCAATCATCGCGGCGATTCTTGGGGTGGCAGCTATGAAAACCGCATTCGTTTAGCAGTTGAGATTGTACGCCAAGTCCGCGAAGCGGTGGGCACAGACTTCATCATCATCTACCGGTTATCGATGATCGACCTTGTGGATGGTGGATCCACAATCGAAGAAGTTATCCAGCTTGGCCAAGAAATCGCAGCTGCTGGGGCCACAATATTCAACACTGGTATCGGTTGGCATGAGGCGCGCATCCCCACTATTGCAACCTCTGTGCCCCGCGCCGCCTATACATGGGTGAGTGCCCGGGTGCGTGCAGAAATGCCGATTCCAGTTATCACATCAAACCGCATCAACACTCCAGATGTGGCCGAAGAGGTAATTGCGCGCAGTGACGCGGATATGGTCTCCATGGCACGGCCCTTTCTTGCCGATGCCAATTTTGTCGCCAAAGCAGCGGCCGGCAAAGACGATGAAATCAACACATGCATCGGCTGCAATCAGGCCTGTTTGGACGCGATTTTCAACGGCAAAATTACCTCTTGCTTAGTCAACCCCTTCGCCTGCAACGAAACCGAAATGCAGCTGCGCCCAGCCACCGACGCCAAATCTATTGCTGTGGTGGGCGCAGGCCCCGCCGGGCTTGCAGCCGCCACAACCGCTGCACGCCGCGGCCATAGGGTCACGTTGTTCGATGCTGCCACACAAATCGGTGGGCAATTCAACATCGCCAAAAAAATTCCAGGCAAGGAAGAGTTTAACGAAACCATCCGCTATTTTGAAAAAGAAATTACGCTGTGTGGCGTCACTCTGACTTTAGGTCAAAGGGTCGCCGCTGACGATTTATCCGACTTCGACGAGGTTATTTTAGCCACCGGCGTCACACCGCGCCTGCCTGACATCCCCGGCATAAAGCACACAAAAGTTTTGGGCTATCTCGAGGTGATACGCGGCGCGCCGGTTGGTAAATCTGTAGCGGTGATTGGCGCAGGCGGAATTGGTTTTGATATCAGCGAGTTTTTGATCCACAGCGGACCATCCGCAAGCCAAGATATTCCGACCTTCATGAAAGAATGGGGCATTGACATGACCTTCACAGCCCGCGGCGGTGTTGAGGGTATGGTGGCCGAATTTTCTCCCCCGGCGCGTGAGGTCTATTTGCTGCAACGCAGCTCCAAAAAGGTGGGGGCCGGTTTGGGCAAAACCACCGGGTGGATTCACCGCACCAATCTGACCAAACGCGGCGTGCATATGATATCGGGTGTGTCCTACGACAAAATCGACGATGCAGGACTGCATATCACAGTTGGAGGTAAGGCTCAAGTCTTGCCCGTGGACAATGTAATCATCTGCGCCGGACAAGATCCGGAACGCAGTTTGGCCACATATCTCCCCCGGGCGCATTTAATTGGCGGTGCCGATATGGCTGCCGAATTGGACGCGCGGCGCGCCATTGATCAAGGCACCCGTTTGGCGCTGGAACTTTAACTCAGACTGGCGGCCCGTAGGCCCGCAATTGTAAGCCCGGGTGTGATAGCTTCAGCGGCCACATTAAGATCAAGAACCGCTCCAGTTGGACTAGCCAAAGCTCGCGTAAAGGCCGCCGCAAATTCTAAGGTGGTCTCAACCCGCTCCGCATGGCAGCCATAAGCTCTAGCCAAGGCCGAAAAATCTGGATTTACGATATCTGTGCCACTAACCCTGACCGGGTAATGTTTTTCCTGATGCATGCGAATGGTGCCATAGGTGCCATTGTTGACTATCAGTACGATAGGCCGAGCATTTGACTGTAAGGCTGTGCCCAACTCTTGGCAATTCATCTGAAAATCACCGTCACCCGCAAAACAGAGTACGCACCTGTCGGGATATTCAAGCTTGGCCGCAATGGCCGCAGGTAGGCCGTAGCCCATCGCGCCAGATTGTGGCGCGAGCAAGCGTTGATGGGCTGAAAATTGCATGAATTTATTCGGCCAAATCGCAAAATTTCCTGCGCCATTAGTCACAATCGCATCATCGGGCAACAGTTTTTGCACCATGGCAGTCACCTGCCCCATATCCACCGAGCTGGGTTGCGGCTTGGCCTCTTGGGCAGTCTCAAATCCAGCCCGAGCCGCCGCAGCCCAAGCGGCATCAATCTGCATAGCCCGTGCTGAAAAATTGTCCAGCAGCCCTTGAAAAACAGCCCTTGGGCTGCAGATTATCGCCAAATCTGGAGAGACATATTTGTGGAATTCATCTCCTGAGCGGTGGGTTTGAGCAATCCACTGCCCGGCGCGTTCGACCCCAAAGAGAGTGAAAGCATCGGTGGTCATCTCGCCAAACCTGAGGTTGACCGCCAAAACCACATCCGACTCTCGAAGGACGCGTTTTGTATTTTCAGTCATGCCGACGCCGGCTTCCCCCACAAACAATAGGTCGGTGTTGTCGAACAAGTCATGGTAGCGAAATGCAGTGACAACCGGAATTTTGAGCGCATTGGCACAGTGGTGAAGCGTGGCCCGGTCCAGATCGCTCCAGCCTCCGCCTCCGGCCAAGATCACAGGGCGTTGCGCGGATTGAAACTTTTCGGTGAGCTGAACAATATCCATCGGCATGACGCCGCCCAAAGGCACATGAATTTTTTGTTGAGAAATTTCAATATCTGCAATTTGCGTCAAAATATCTTCTGGTAAGGCCACCACGACAGGGCCCGGGCGGCCAGAAATAGCCATGGACCAAGCCCGGCGGATGATCTCAGTCGTGCGGCTCACATCAGTGATTTCAGTCGCATATTTTGCGATGGTGCCAAAAACCTGCCGGTAATCCAGCTCTTGAAAGGCCTCGCGCCCCTGATGTTCCAGCCCCACTTGGCCCACGAATAATATCATTGGCGTAGAGGCCTGCATCGCCGTATGAATCCCAATGCTAGCATTAGTAGCGCCGGGGCCACGAGTGACAAAACACAGGCCCACTTCACCGGTCAGTTTGGCCCAAGCCTCAGCCATAAAAGCCGCCCCACTCTCATTCCGGCACCCGGTGAAGGTGAAGCTCGGCGCATCGCAAAAGGCATCCAAAACCGCCAAAAAACTTTCACCCGGCACACCAAATCCCCGGCGCGCGCCCAGTGCCATTAGGGTTTTAACAACAGCTTGACCGCCAGACATATACGACATTTGGAACCTACTCCCCGAATTATAGGTAGTCTTAAGCAGATTTTCGCGGTGCGGCTAGTATGTTGCGTGCGTTAGGTGGCAAAACCTCAAAAGGGGGCGTGGCGCATTACAGGGCCTAACTAACATTGCAGTAACTGTGAGCTATCTTTCACGTGACAACAATCACAGTTTTTTGTCGTATTTGATGCTAAAATCGCCAAACAATCATTTGATTGCTGCTGTAACTATGACAAGCTAAGTTCAATTGGAGGCACTATGGAAGCTGATTTTGTAATCATCGGATCTGGATCAGCAGGTTCAGCCATGGCAGCGCGCCTATCTGAAGATGGAAAATATTCAGTTTTGGTGCTGGAATACGGCGGGACGGATGCGGGCCCCTTCATTCAAATGCCGGGCGCCCTCTCCTATCCAATGAATATGCCCCGTTATGATTGGGGCTATTTTTCCGAACCTGAGCCACATCTTGGCGGCCGTAAACTGGCCTGTCCAAGAGGTAAAGTGATAGGTGGTTCTTCCTCCATCAATGGCATGGTCTATGTGCGCGGTCATGCCAGCGATTACGATCACTGGTCAGACAGCGGCGCTGATGGCTGGTCTTATGCGGATGTGCTTCCTTATTTTCTGCGGATGGAGAATTGGCATGAAAGCGGACAGGGCGGGGATCCTGATTGGCGCGGCACTGACGGGCCTTTGCACATCACCCGGGGCAAACGTGATATTCCCTTGCATCAAGCTTTTGTCGAAGCGGGATGCCAAGCCGGTTTTGAAGTTACCAAAGATTATAACGGCGAGCAGCAAGAAGGCTTTTCGCCGATGGAGCAAACGGTCTGGAAAGGCCAGCGATGGTCTGCTGCCAATGCTTACCTTAAGCCGGCGTTGAAACGACCCAATCTTACGCTGCATAAATGCCTTGCGCGGCGCATCATCATAGAAGGTAGCCGCGCCGTCGGGGTCGAAATACAACGGGGAAAAACCATCTCTATGGTACGCGCCCGACGTGAGGTCATTCTTGCCGCTTCCGCGATAAATTCACCCAAACTGTTAATGCTATCGGGCATCGGTCCTGCAAATCATTTGACCAAGATGGGCATTGAGGTCATCGCTGACCGTCCCGGCGTCGGGCAAAACCTTCAAGATCATCTCGAACTCTATATCCAACAAGCCTGCCTACAACCGATCACCCTGTTCAAATATTGGAACCTATTTGGAAAAATGCGGGTGGGCTTGGAATGGCTGATCAATAAATCCGGGCCGGGATCCTCTAACACTTTTGAATCTTGCGCCTTTTTGCGCTCAAAGCCCGGAGTGCGGTATCCCGATATCCAATATCATTTTTTGCCAATTGCGGTTCGCTACGACGGACAGGCCGCAGCCGAAGGCCATGGATTTCAGGCCCATGTAGGGCCCATGCGGTCTCCGTCGCGGGGATCTGTCACCCTGCGCTCTTCGGATCCCGCAGAGGATCCTAAGATCCTGTTTAACTATATGTCAGATCCGCAAGACTGGGCCGATTTTCGCCATTGCATCCACCTCACGCGGTCAATCTTTGGACAAACGGCCTTTGATCCCTTCCGGGGCAAGGAAATTCAGCCAGGCTCAGGTGTACAAAGCGATGCAGAACTTGATGCCTTCATATCTGGGCATGTGGAAAGTGCCTATCATCCTTGCGGGACCTGTAAAATGGGTCGCACTGATGATCCAATGGCGGTGGTTGATCCTGAATGCCGGCTAATAGGAGTTGACGGGCTGAGGGTGGTGGACAGTTCCATCTTTCCGCGCATCCCAAATGGAAATCTCAACGGACCGTCCATTATGGTTGGAGAAAAAGGTGCAGATATCATTCTGGGCCGTTCGCCCCTGCCCAAGGACAACCGTGAGCCTTGGATCAATCCTCGTTGGGAAACCTCTGACAGGTAACTCCACAAAGTTCAGACGCGCGCCGCTGCATTCACTGCCAGCGGCGCGGGCAAGCTTTTAGGACACAATCTTGCCCAAAGTTGAAGCGCGCAATTCCGCTTCTGTGATGCCATCTGCGGTTTCAATAATAGACAAACCACCCTCAACCACATCGAGAACACCAAGATTGGTGATGATGCGGTCCACAACACCGGCTCCGGTCAACGGCAAGCTACACGCGGGCAGAATTTTGCTTTCGCCTTTTTTGTTGGTGTGGTCCATAACCACAACAACACGGCCAACACCAGCCACTAAGTCCATTGCCCCGCCCATGCCTTTGACCAGCTTGCCCGGGATCATCCAATTGGCCAAATCGCCAATCTCTGAAACTTCCATAGCGCCCAAGATGGCCATAGCGATCTTGCCGCCACGGATCATGCCAAAGGAGGTAGCACTGTCAAAATAAGAGGTTTGCGGCAGCTCCGTGATGGTTTGCTTGCCCGCATTAATCAGGTCAGCGTCCACTTCATCCTCAGTTGGAAAAGGACCCATACCCAGCATGCCATTTTCCGATTGCAGCGTCACTTCTACACACTCGGGGATATAGTTGGACACCAAAGTCGGGATGCCAATACCAAGGTTCACATAAGTGCCGTCTTCCAACTCAAGAGCAGCACGGGCCGCCATTTGGTTGCGATCCCAGCCTTTTGTCTCAGCAGCCATTATGATGCCCTCACTGTGCGTTGCTCAATACGTTTTTCGTGGGTGCCTTGGATCAGGCGGTGCACGTAGATGCCGGGCAAATGGATCAAATCAGGATCAAGACTGCCAGTCGGGACAATCTCTTCAACCTCTGCCACGCAAATTTTGCCACACATGGCCGCTGGTGGATTAAAGTTGCGGGCGGTTTTGCGGAACACCAGATTACCGGTTTCATCGGCCTTCCAAGCTTTCACAATCGATACATCCGCAAACAGGCCGGTTTCGAGAATATAGGTCTCACCGTTGAACTCTTTATGCTCTTTTCCCTCAGCAATCACCGTGCCCACACCTGTTTTGGTGTAAAAGCCGGGGATGCCACAGCCTGCGGAGCGCATGCGTTCGGCCAATGTGCCTTGCGGATTGAACTCAAGTTCTAATTCGCCAGACAGATATTGCTGCATAAAGGTGTCGTTCTCGCCCACATAGGACGCGATCATTTTCTTGACCTGACGGGTTTGCAGCAAAATCCCAATACCAAAATCATCCACACCCGCATTGTTCGACGCGAAGGTAAGGTTTTGTGTCCCAGAATCGCGAATGGCGGCCAGTAAGTTTTCGGGCAAGCCACAAAGGCCAAAGCCGCCCGCTGCGATAAACATCCCATCAAACAACAAACCCTCAAGGGCCTCATTGGCTGATCCATATATCTTTTTCATAAGTGATCTGTCCCATACGCTTTTCAGGTTTCAAAAACCACCGATAGTCAGTTGGGTCAAGCCTCAGCGCGGTGTTTGTCGTGGAAGAACCGGCACAGAGAGACGCGCGGGGCATTTCCTGAGACAGGCCCCGGCTAATTGTCATCACAAAAACGGGATATCAACCAACGAGGCTTGAACCTCTCGACCTGCTGATCGCCGCAGGGTCACGGCCTCACCCACGTGACAGGAGCGAGAGATCAACGCGTAGCCGATGTTCTTTTGCAATCGTGGCGACCAAACGCAATTGGTCATATCCCCAACCTTCTGACCATCCACAAGAATATCTTCCCAATTAAAGGCTAAAGGATCCGGCGATTCGCCCTCCAAAATCAAGCCAAGTTGGTTTCGTTTAGGACCCTCTGCATGAATTCGGCGTAGGGCCTGAATGCCCACCACATCATCCGCTACGTCGAGATCAATATAGTTACCAAGCCGAACCTCATACGGATTGGTGGTGTCGTCACTGTCTGACCCACAACTGACTAGCCCACTTTCCGTACGTTCCGGCGATGTTGGGCCACCATTGCCGATGGCATAGGGCTGGCCTGCCTCTTTCACGATTTTCCAAAGCTCGTCGCCGCGTTTGCCATCGCGCAGATAAATCTCAAAACCACCTTGTTTTGACCAGCCAGAGCGCTGCACCGCCACCGGGATGCCATTGATTTCCGTTTCGGAAAACCAGAAGTATTTCAGATCATGTACCCAATCACCAAAGATCGAAGACACGACAGCCGCCGATTTAGGCCCCTGTACCGCCAAAGGAGAAACATCCGGCTCGGTGATTTTGACGTTTAAGCGACGTTCCGCCGCAATCGCACGGGCCCAAAACCAGATATCGCTATCTGCAATCGAAAACCAATACAAATCTTCTCGCAGTTTCAGCATGATAGGGTCATTGATAAGCACGCCATCATGATTGCACATCGGTACGTATTTGCCCTGACCAATCTTACATTTAGACAAATCGCGTGGGCTTAGGATTTGTGCCAGTTTGCCCGCATCAGGGCCCTCCAGCTGGACCTGACGTTCGACGCCCACATCCCACATCACTACACCGTTTATGAGATCCCAATATTCCTTGTCCTTATCGCCAAAACTGGCGGGTAAAATCATGCGATTGTAGATAGAGGCGCTGGTACATCCTTCTGCCATGATCGAGTTAAAAAAGGGGGACGGCCTTAAACGCGCCGTTGGGAAAACCTGAAACATTTTTGCAGTCCTGATATGATATGTCCGACCGCATTAATCTAAATTTTATTGCACCGGGAGTACTCTCACCGACAAACATTTGGCATTCTGCGACACTAGGCTATGATATCGCGTAATGAATTATACTGGACATTTTGCTCGCCGCCAGTAATTCCTGAATAATGGTAGTTACATTTAAACATTTAGAGGCCTTTGTTTGGGTTGCGGATCTGACAAGCTTTGTTCGCGCCAGCGAACGCCTTAACACCACTCAGCCCAATATTAGCAGTCGTATCGCAACCCTCGAAGGTTTAATCGGGACACCTTTGTTTGATCGTAATGGTGCAAAGGTTCATCTTACTTCAAAGGGGCAACAGTTGATGAGCCATGCCCGGGCCGTCTTAGCGGCACGGGATCAGTTTTTGCAAGCCGCCGATGAGAAAGCCCTAACACAGGGTATTTTGCGGCTCGGTGTGACAGAAATGATCGTGCATGCATGGCTGCGGACCTTCACCTTGGCTTTGAAGGCCATGTTTCCGAATTTGGCGGTCGAGCTGACTGTCGACATGGCAGCTGAATTGGAACGCGGCCTGCATTCGCGGCAATTGGATCTGGCTTTGATCAATGGGCCGTTTCAGTATCCCGCCGCCTCCGAGCCTCTTGGACGGTATCCGATGATTTGGGTGGCCGCCCCCAGCTTGGGCCTCTCAGGGCCCTTACGCACTGAGGATTTGGCGGCCCATCCAATTTTAACCCATGCACGCGGGTCTTGGCCACACCGGTTGGTCGCAGATCATTTTCATGTGCGGTCTGCGCGCTTGGTGCCCTCCTCCAATCTTGCCGCCTGCTTACAGATGACCGTAGATGGCATGGGCGTGGCTGTTTTACCCAAGGCAATGGCCAACCGAGAGCTCGCAGAGGGGGCGCTTGTCACGTTGGACTATCCTTGGACTCCTGATGACCTAGACTTCCAAGCCCGCTATCAATCCGATAAAGCCCCCGGCCATGTGGCACAAGCGGCCAGCTTGGCGGCCCAGATTGCGACAGACTTCGCAGCAGTTAATCAATAAATTTTATTTATCGGATTAATGAGTTCAAATAATTTCCCATAATGCAGAGAGGCGCAGTATCCTCCCGTTAACTTGGAGGATTTTATGCAGGATAAATCTATTCGCCTCGGCGTGGACATTGGTGGCACATTTACGGACGTGGTTTTGGAACATGGCAAAGAGCTGTTTTCTACCAAGGTCTTGACCACCTACACGGCCCCAGAGAATGCCATCATCGACGGGATGCACCGCGTCTGTCAGCAATCTGGCATTGATCCAGCCCAGATCAGCCAGATCATCCACGGCACCACTCTGGCCACCAATGCCTTGATTGAACGGCGCGGCGCGAAAACGGCTCTTATCACTACGGAAGGGTTCCGCGATGTGATCGAGATGCGCACCGAGAGCCGGTTTGAGCAATATGATCTCAATCTGACCCTACCGCCCCCCCTGCTGCCCCGCAACTTCCGCTATACCATCGATGAACGGATGCAGGCCGACGGCCAAGTGCTAAAACCTTTGCATCGCGCTGAAATTGAAACCTTGGTTGATGAGATTGATGCGGCAGGTTTTGAAAGCGTAGCGGTTGGATTGCTCCACTCCTATGTGAATGACGCCCATGAGCGGCTGGTGGCCGAGGTCTTGGCCGAGCGGATGTCTCAGGCCATGGTCTCACTGTCATCGCAAGTCAGCCCCCAGATGCGCGAATATGAGCGGTTTAATACCACAATCGCCAATGCCTATATCAAACCCTTGATGAAATCCTACCTTGGCCGCCTTAAGGGGCAATTGGCCGATGAAGGTGCAGATTGTCCGATTTTTTTGATGCATTCCGGCGGCGGAATTATAAGCCTTGAGAATGCAGCAGAATTTCCCGTCAGATTGGTTGAATCAGGTCCCGCGGGCGGCGCGGTCTTTGCGGCCCATATCGCCGCGCGTCATGGTTTGGATAAGGTGCTGTCCTTCGATATGGGCGGTACGACCGCGAAAATTTGTTTAATCAAAAACCAGGCTCCAAAAACCGCAAGGGTTTTTGAAGTCGCACGAACCTACCGATTTAAGAAAGGTTCCGGCATGCCCATCTCAATACCTGTTATTGATATGGTTGAGATTGGCGCAGGCGGTGGCTCCTTGGCACATGTGGACAGCATGCGCCAAATTAGAGTCGGACCCGAAAGCGCAGGCTCAGAGCCCGGCCCGGCCTGCTATGGCCGAGGTGGCGCCCGCCCAGCTGTCACAGATGCAGATTTGGTATTGGGCCGTTTAGATCCCACCAATTTTGCAGGTGGTACCATTCCCTTGGACGCAGCCGCCAGCCGTCTGGCCCTGCAAACGCAATTGGGTGATCCGCTGGACATAGACACCGAAACCTCAGCTTTCGGACTGGCGGAAGTGGTGGACGAAAACATGGCCAATGCCGCCCGCGTGCATGCAGTGGAGAATGGTGAAGATCTCAGCGAATATACCGTGATCGCCTTTGGCGGCGCAGCCCCTTTGCATGCGGGTCGGCTCTGCGAAAAACTGGGGATCGCACGCATGTTGGTCCCGGCTGGTGCCGGTGTTGGATCGGCCATCGGATTTTTGCGTGCGCCCTTCAGCTTTGAGGCCAACCGCAGCCAATTCATGCGCCTCTCAGACTTTGATGCCCCGGCGATCACGATACTGTTGAATGAGCTCAAAATTGAGGCCACAGCCTTTGTGCGCAGCTGCGACGCACAGGCTGAAATTCAAGCACAGTATAAAGTTTATATGCGCTATTCCGGCCAAGGCTGGGAAATACCGGTGCAATTGACCGCAACGCAAGCCAAAACCCCTGATCTTGCCACCTTCCAAGCGCTGTTCGAACAAGAATACGCAGCGCTGTTTGGCCGGGTTGTAGAGGCCATGGATGTGGAGATCACCGTTTGGTCTGTCAACGCCACAACGCCTACACATTCGGTCACGCCGGTGGATGCCGTGGCCAGCCTCCCCTTTATGATGACCAAGACACAACGGGCTCTGTTTGATCCCGCCACCGCTGCCGTTGCGCAAGCGTCGGAGGTTTTGCGGTCAGACATGACACCCGGCGCATGTATTGCCGGGCCAGCTGTGATCACCGAAAATGAAACCACAATCATTGTGCCTACTTCTCGCAGGGCCATAGCCCTCGCCGATGGCTGCATCGATATTTCTGACAAAGGAGCGGACCAATGAGCGCGCAACCTCCGGCCAACTGCCCCTCAACAGTACAATATCAGGTGATGTGGAACCGATTGATCTCTGTGGTTGAAGAGCAGGCCCAAGCCTTGGTACGCACAGCATTTTCGACCTCTGTGCGCGAGGCCGGAGATTTGTCTGCTGGGGTCTACGATCAAGATGGCAATATGCTCGCGCAGGCGGTAACCGGAACGCCGGGTCATGTGAATGCCATGGCCGATGCCGTCGCCCATTTCATCCGCAGGATTGGCCGCGAAAACTTTGCCGAGGGGGATATCTATATCACAAATGATCCTTGGGAAGGCACCGGACATTTACATGACATAACCATCGTAACCCCAAGTTTTCACGATGAAGTCTTTGTTGGATTTTTCGGATGCACCGCCCATATTGTCGACATTGGAGGTCGTGGCTTTGGCGCAGATGCCAACAGCGTTTACGAAGAAGGTCTGTATATCCCAATTATGAAATTTGCCGATCGCGGCGTTGTGGACAAAACCTTGGTGCGAATTATACGTGGCAATGTGCGCGAACCGGATCAACTAGTTGGCGATGTTTACGCTCTGGCAACCTGCAATGAAATTGGGCATCGCCGTTTGATCGAGATGATGCAGGAATTTGGCCTTGCAGATCTAACGGGCATTGCGGATTTTATCCTCAGCAATTCACGCAGCGCTACTTTAGAGCGCATCAATTCGCTGACCCCCGGCACCGCCCATGGAGAGATGCGCAGCGATGGCTATTCGCATCCGGTAGATCTCAAAGTACGTCTAAGCATCGAAAAAAATCGCATGGTTTGTGATTTTGAAGGCACCTCGGGGCTGGACAAAAAAGGTATTAACTGTCCCTTGGTCTATACAAAAGCCTATGCATGTTACGCGCTCAAATGTGCCGTGGCACCAGACATTCCCAACAATGCCGCCAGCCTCGCACCTTTTGAGGTAATGGCGCCAGAAAACACCATCGTGAATGCCTTGCATCCTGCCCCCGTGGCGTTGCGTCACGTCATTGGTCATATGGTGCCCGACGCGGTTTATGCGGCTTTAGATCAATTGCTGCCAAATATGGTTCCCGCCGAAGGCGCAGGCTGTCTGTGTAATTTCCAAGTATCCTTGCGGCCACGCACCGGTGCGCCAGCGCCTTTACATGCGCGGCGCGCAGAGGTTTTGACATTTAACTCCGGCGGTTCTGGCGCTCGACCAACCCTAGATGGTATGAACGCCACAGCCTTCCCCAGCGGCGTAATGACTATGCCCGTTGAAGCCACCGAGCAAGTGGGTCCGGTGATCATTTGGCGCAAAGAGTTACGGCCCGACAGCGGCGGCGCAGGGCGCCATCGCGGCGGGTTGGGCCAATATATGGAAGTGGGCGCACAGGAAGGTCATGAGTTTGACATTCAAGCGATGTTTGACCGGGTCAATCACCCCGCGAACGGGCGTCAAGGCGGTGACATTGGCGGAGCCACCACCATCGGACTGGACGACGGCACAGTTATGCGCGGCAAGGGCAAGCAATTTGTGCCCTATGGCCGCCGTGTCATGATGGCGTTTCCCGGCGGGGCGGGCTATGGTCCTGTGGCCGAACGATCAAGGGCGGAGATCCTTCGAGACCTTGCAGGCGGCTACATTTCGCCGCAAGCTGCGGCCCAAGCATACGGGCTGAACTCAGACACAATCGATGACACCCTAAAGCGCGCTCGTAATGGAGAGGTATTCTAAGATGGCTTTGACACCTAGCGCCCCTAAATCAAACCATTATGATGTCATCATTGTCGGTGGCGCGATGTACGGCAGCTCAGTCGCTTGGTGGTTGTCCCGCAATTCAGACTTTAACGGCTCAATCTTGGTGGTTGAGCGCGACATGAGCTTTGAGTTCACTTCAACCAGTCACACGAATTCCTGCATACGCCAACAATTTTCCAACCCCACCAACATCCAAATTAGCCAATTTGGAGCGGAGTTTATCAACAACTTCCAAAGCTTTTTTGATAATGATCCAAGGGTACCAGAAATCCATATCCAAGCGTTTGGTTATATGTATCTTGCGGACACACCAGAGTTTGCGGCGACCCTGAAAGACAGCCAAGCCATACAGGCCAAGCTGGGCGCTGGCACGCAGCATATGACAGCCGCTCAGATTAAAGCCGACTATCCATTTTATATGGTCGATGACATTGTGGCGGCCAATCACAACCGGATCAATGAGGGCTATTTTGACGGTGCGACCATCTTTGATTGGTGCAAACGTGTGGCGCGTGAAAAAGGCACAGAGTACATTGAAAATGAAGTGATATCCATTGAAGTAAAAGGGAAACGTGTCACCAGAGTGACCCTTAAGTCCGGTAAAAATATGTCCTGTGGAACTCTGCTCAATTGTGCAGGGCCCCGCGCCGTTGAAACCGCCCGCATGGCCGGGCTGTATCTGCCGGTTGAGCCGCGCAAGCGTTATACTTTCATCTTTGACGCACAAAGCCCGTTGGAGTGTGACCTGCCCTTAACCATCGATCCCTCCGGCGTGCATATGCGCTCAGAAGGCAGCTATTATCTGGCTGGCTGCCCTCCCGATGACGATCCGGCGGTGGATTATGATGACTTCACTCAAGATCATACGATCTGGCAAGAGAAGGTCTGGCCGATCATTGCAACCCGCATACCGCAGTTTGAAGCCATCAAGCTGGTCAACAGTTGGGCAGGCCATTATGCTTATAATACCTTTGACCAAAACGCCGTCATTGGACCCCACCATGAGGTTGAAAACTTCATCTTTTCTAATGGATTTTCAGGGCATGGTTTCCAGCAATCCATGGCCATGGGCCGCGGCTTGTCAGAGATCATCACCTATGGCACCTATCGCAGTATTGACCTCACCCCCTTCGCGTACAAACGCATTGCCGAAGGCAAACCCTTTACCGAAAAGGCCGTAATATAATGAAAAAACTCGTGTTAACTGGGGCCAGTGGCCGTTTAGGCTCTTATCTTCGCGAACCCTTGAGCAAAATGTGCGATGAGTTGGTCTCAACCGATTGGGTGGAGGATATCGACACGCTTTATCCCGGTGAGAGTTATGTCAAAGCGGATCTTGGGTCGTTAGAGCAAATGGAGGCCGTGCTTGAGGGTGCGGATATGGTGGTGCATTTTGGTGCTATTGGTGACGAGGCCGCTTGGGATGCGATCCTGCATTCCAACATCATTGGCGCTTACAATGTTTGGGAGGCCGCCGCGCGCAAGGGTCTGCGCCGGGTTGTTTATGCAAGCTCAATCCATGCGGTGGGCATGTATCCCAAGACCCAACGCATTGACACCGAAGTGCCGCATCGCCCGGATACCTATTACGGCTTGGCCAAATGTTTTGCAGAAGATTTGGGCAGTCTCTATTGGGATAAAAAGGGCATGGAAAGCGTGCATCTGCGGATCTTATCCGCCGCTCAGGTCAACAATCCGCGATCTCTGGGCACGTGGTTGTCTTATGATGACCTCATTCATCTGGTGGAGCGAGCGATAAACACGCCGATCACCGGGTTTACCATTGTTTACGGCGTCTCCAACAATGACCGAGCAACGGTAGATAATCACAAAGCCAGCTTTTTGGGCTACCGGCCGAAAGACAATGCCGAGCAATTTTCCGAAGCCGTTTTCGCCCAAGCCACCCCTGCCGATCCAACAGATCCTGGTCAAATGTGCCAAGGCGGGCCGTTTTCCTCGGTTGAGATCGGATTTTCTGGCACAGCCAGCATGAACATTGTGCAGGACAAAAAAGAAATCTAAAACAACATCTACGTCATGCGGCCCAACAGTTGAGCCGCGCCCAACCTTAGAAAGTCACGCAATGACCGCGCTGTTCACTCCGTTAAAAATCAAAGATGTTACCCTAAAAAACCGCATCGGTATGGCCCCCATGTGCCAATATTCCGCAGTGGATGGAGTTATGAACGATTGGCATCGCCATCATTTGGGAGCTCGCGCCATGGGCGGTGCAGGTTTGATCATTTGTGAAGCCACCGCAGTTTGCCCCGAAGGGCGGATCAGCCCCGGCTGTTTGGGTCTTTGGAATGAAACGCAAATGCAAGCCGTGGCGCCGATTAATGCCTTCATTGAAAGCATGGGTGCGGTGCCTGCGATTCAAATCGGGCATTCTGGCCGTAAAGGCAGCGCGCATGTGCCGTGGGAGGGCGGCGCGCATATTGCCGACCACGACCCACGGGGCTGGCCAACCTGTAGCCCCACATCCGAAGCCTTTGATCCCGATGGCACCCGTTTATGGAAAGCGCCAAATGAAATGAGCCTCGACGACATTACAGCCATGACAGGCCATTTTGTTGACACCGCCAAACGGGCGCTAGAGTCAGGTTATAAAATACTCGAGCTGCACGCAGCGCATGGCTATCTGCCACATTCCTTTCTCACCCCACTGATCAATACCCGCACCGATGCTTATGGTGGAGATCTGCGCGGCCGGGCGCGGTTCTTGTTGGAAACCGTCGAAGCCGTTCGGGCTGTTTGGCCCGAGCATCTGCCACTGGCAACAAGAATTTCAATCCACGATTGGATTGAAGGTGGTCACAGATTGAAGGAGAATATCCAGATTGCCAAATGGCTTAAAGAAGTAGGCGTTGATATAGTCGATTGCTCCGGCGGTGGCGCCACCCCAAAGGCCCGCGGCAGCATCGGCGAGCGCACCTCGAGCCAAGTTGATCTTGCGGGTGAATTGCGCGCAGCCACAGGCCTTAGGACCATGGCTGTGGGCTATATAACCGATGCAAAGCAGGCTAATGCTCTGATTGTAAATGGAACCTGCGACATCACCCTTCTGGGGCGCCAATTGCTGCGCAATCCCCATTGGCCAACCCATGCGGCCCAAGAGCTTGGGGTCGATCCCAAACCGCACATGCCCGTGCAATATCATGTTGTAGCAGGCTAGCTGACGTGGGCCAAACCAACTGTTGCAGCCCGGCGCGGGACGACGGAGACCGCCTAACGCCCGTCTCACAAACGGGAGTTGGGGTGCATTTGGGCGCGCTATGTGACATACTCGGCGGTTCTGGCCTGATTGGCACCAATCACCCGGTGATCAAGCCAGATGGTGAAGGCCCGCTGCGAAAGTCCAAGATCAAACCGTTTCGCATCGGCCAAACGCCAGTAAGCAACCGCGAATTTGCGGCCTTCGTAGACGAGACCAGCTTTGTGAGCGAGGCCGAGCGCTTTGGTTGGTCATTTGTCTTCTACGCGCAGGTGCCAAAATCTCAACAAACGGAGCAAGGCTCACAGGGGGCCCAATGGTGGCGGCGGGTGGATGGGGCCACATGGAACCAGCCCACTGGCCCACACAGCCCTGCCTATGACCCGGATCATCCAGCGGTTCATCTGTCTTGGAACGACGCGCAGGCTTATTGCACATGGGCTGGTGGACGCCTGCCCCGTGAGGCAGAGTGGGAGCATGCAGCGCGCGGCGGCTTGGGCAATGTGATCTATCCTTGGGGCAATGCAGATCCCGACGACAGCCACCACCTGCCCTGCAACATCTGGCAAGGCCAGTTTCCAACCCATAACATCGCCACCGATGGCTATGCCTTCACCAGCCCGGCACAGTCATTTGCGGCGAATGGGTACGGGCTTTATGGTATGGCGGGCAATGTTTGGGATTGGACGGCGGATCTATTTCGCATCAAATCCCTCTCGAAATCCGGTAAAGCACAGGCCACCACCATGCGCGGCTATAGACTAATCAAGGGCGGCAGCTATTTGTGCCACGCCTCCTATTGCACCCGCTACCGCATTGCAGCGCGCACCGGAAACTCACCTGACAGTTCAACCGGCCACACTGGATTCCGCATTGTATTTGATTATGATTGAGCGTCTAAATTTAAATTAATTTTTCCACATATGTAACTTTAATATATTTATATTCCATGAGATCCGCCATAAGAGTTGAGCGGTGCTTCCACAAAACCCTCAAGGGTTTTTGGCTTGTATATTTCAATGACCAAAGGATAGCAGGACGCGGTATCGCTGGAATGTTCATCGCCGCAATTTCCGCCCGGACAAGCTGAAAGGCCCAATGTAATGTCTGTTTGCGCCTCTAGCTCAATGAAGTCTCCGGGACGTACCGGGCTGGCCTTCATGAAATACTGATGTGTGTCTTGGGTGAACCCTGTCAACATGAAGACATTCATAACATCATGCACATGCGTCTCAGCCTCGGCCAAACTCAGGCCAAAGTGATCCGCCATAGCCCGCGTGAGGTTTGAGTGGCAGCAATGGTGATAATCCGCTCCACTCAGCAAGCGCCCCGTATAAGGATCGCATCGGGTGCCGATGACATCATGCACCGAGCCGCCATCTGCGTCATAGCCATACCAATCCAAAGTATCCCAGGTGATATGCGCCAAAGGCCGCATATAGGGCAGGTTTGACCATAGGCTGTCTCCGGTACTCACATGGGTGCCATGCAAAGCACGGGTTTTACCGCTGTAGAAGCGTTCTGCAATATTGTGGGTATTCCAAATATTCAGATCCCCAACCTGTGGCCCCTCCACGGATAAAATTCGTGCAAAATGACCGGCAGGCAGATCAACGCAGGCGGCGTGACGCGCGGGTACCTTAACCGATTGCACCAACTCAGCCCTTGCCTGGCGCGCTTGCGCTCCTGCAAGATTCACTTCGGGCAATGTATCAATTGGGTAGCATATCAACACGCCGGTCTTGCGACGCGCTGCGGCATCTTCAGGCTCTGGATGGTGGGGGCGGTCCAGTTTCATCAGTCAATCCTTAAGAGCGGTCGCACAACTTTAGGCGTCTCACGTCGACTGTCAATTCTACACTGTCACAGGTCGTTTCTGTACTTGCCCTTTATAGGTCTTTCGGGTCAGCTGGAACCATGGAAATTTTACAAAACCCACACCGCAACACTGGCCTGAACGTAGAGATTTTACGTGACATGCCCGCTCCATCAACCAATGCCTCTCAGGTGCAAGCCTTGCTGGCACGCTGCCCCAGTGCTGCTGTCACCCCGCTGGTGCAGGCCGCAGAAATGGCAACTGATTTGGATGTTGGACAGATCAGCATCAAGGACGAGCGTGCCCGTATGGGACTCGGCAGCTTCAAGGCCCTCGGAGCCTCTTATGTGATCGCCTATTCCGCCCTGATTGATGGGCAAGATCAGAGCCAAAAGACCTATGTGACCGCCAGCGCTGGAAACCATGGCTTAAGTGTGGCCGCTGGGGCAAAAGCATTTGGCGCTGCCTCAGTTGTGTTCATTAGTAAAACCGTGCCGGAAGCCTTTGCCAAAAGATTGACCGCCCAAGGGGCGCAGGTGATGCGGGCTGGAAAGACCTACGAACAAAGCATGGCAGCCGCACAAGATGCGGCGCTCGACAATGGCTGGTCGCTGCTGTCCGATAGCTCTTGGCCCGGCTACTTTGAACCGAGCCACCGTTTGATGGAGGGTTATACTGCCTTGATGGCAGAGTCTGATGAGCAAATGCAGACTCCAAGTCATATTTTTCTGCAGGCCGGTGTGGGTGGCCTCGCAGGCGCAGCTGCAGCCATGGCCCGCAAGCTCTGGGGTCAAACACCTGTTATTGTCGTTGTGGAACCAAGCCACGCCCCCGCCCTACATAGCTGCATCATAGCCGGGGACTTCATAGCCGCCGCAGGCCCTGACAGCGCTATGGGCCGTCTCGATTGCAAAGAGGCCTCCTTAATCGCGCTAAAAGGCCTAGCCCATGACGCCGATGTCTTTGCCCTTATCAGCGAGGCGGAAGGCCAAGCTGGCGCGGATTATGCAGCCACCTATGGGATGGAAAGCACAGCCTCCGGCGCCGCTGGGTTGGCTGGTCTATTGGCCTCACAAGCGCATCGCGTGGCGCTCAAACTCGACAGCAATTCGCATGTGATGCTGATCATGTCAGAAGGACCAGAAGAATGACCAAAGGGTTTCCCGCTCAGGAATTCAAAACACGCGTCGCTAAGGCGCAAGCCAATATGGCCCAACAGGGGTTGGATGCGATTTTGCTCACCACAGAGCCCGATGTACGCTATTTCACAGGCTACCTGACCCGGTTTTGGGAAAGCCCCTGTCGTCCATGGTTTTTAGTGATCCCTTCCACAGGCGATCCAATCGCTGTTATTCCTTCAATTGGCGCTGTCTTGATGGCGCGCACGTGGATCACAGACATCCGCACATGGCGCGCGCCAGATTTGGACGATGACGGCGTGAGCCTCCTGGCCGATACCCTGCGTCACATCGGCCAACGCATTGTCACTCCGAGCGGACTGCAATCATATTTACGCATGCCACTGACTGACTTCACGCGCTTGAATGCAGCCCTGCCACAACCGATTGGTGCAGATGGCGGAATCGTCCAAGCCCTTCGCTTGGTAAAATCCGACGCGGAGATTAAAAAGATCCGCACCGCGTGCCAGATCGCCAACCGTGCCTTTGCTCGGGTGCCTGAAATCGCACAGGCGGGTGTGCCTCTGGAACGGGTCTACCGAGACTTTCAACGCCTGTGCTTGGACGAAGGCGCAGATTGGGTGCCATATCTCGCAGGTGCGGCGGCACCGGGTGGCTACGGCGATGTGATTTCGCCCGCCGATAACCGTCCCCTTGCGGCAGGTGATGTTTTGATGCTGGACACAGGCTTAGTGCATGATGGCTATTTCTGTGACTTTGATCGCAACTTCGCAGTGGGAGATGTGAGCGCCGAAGTGGACGCGGCCCATGGCGCTTTAATCGAGGCCACCCATGCCGCTTTTTTTGCCGCCCGACCGGGTGCTAGTGCAGCAGATCTGTTTCATGTGATGGATAAAATCGTGACCGGTGGGGCTGGCGGGTCCGACGCTGGGCGTTATGGCCATGGCTTAGGCATGAACCTGACCGAATGGCCCAGCCTGATTCCAACAGACACTACGGTCTTGACCTCTGGCATGGTGCTGAGCTTGGAACCTGGCATTGAAATTGCCTCAGGAATGGCGCTGGTCCATGAAGAAAATATCGTGATACGCGACACGGGCGCGGAGTGGCTCAGCCAACCCTACGGCCACGTCATGACAAGGTTAAACACATGAGCTTATTCTCATATACAACTGTAAATATTGAACCAACTCGTATCGGTTTTATCGTTTTGCAATCTGACGAGACCATTGAGCGAGACCTTATGGCCATGCGCGGTGATGCCGATCTATTCGTGAGCCGTGTGCCCAGCGGGCAAGAAGTCACAGCAGAAACCTTACAATCCATGGCGGGACATATCGCAGCCTCCGCCAGCCTCTTTCCCCAAACCATTGGCTTTGACGCTGTGGGATATGGCTGCACCTCAGGCACCGCTCAAATCGGGGTCAGCGAAATTGAACGGCTGGTAAAATCCGGCATGCAGACAAAAACCGTCAGCCAGCCCGTCTCGGCGCTGGTAGCCGCATGCCAGCATTTGGGCCTCAAACGCATCGCCTTTCTGTCCCCCTATATCGAGAGTGTCAGCGCAAATCTGCGGCAGGTTTTGCTAGATAATGGCGTTGAAACTCCAGCCTTCGGAACCTTTGGCGAGGCGGAGGAATCCAAAGTGGTGCGTATTTCGGGCACATCAGTGATGGAAGCAGCTACAGAATTGGTCCGCGGCGCTCAGGTTGACGGCATTTTTCTTAGTTGCACCAACCTGCGCACTTTGGATTTGATCATACAATTGGAAGCGGCGCTCAACATGCCAGTGTTGTCCAGCAATCTGGTGCTGGCGTGGCATTTGGTGCAGCTGTCCGGCAACCCCGAGGCCTTAAGCGGCCCCGGGCGTCTGTTTGCACCTTTAGCCTAGCTGGCCAGTAGCGCGGCATCGCCCCCTGCGGCAGTGGTGTCGATACAGATGGATTGCTCACGCAGCAACCATGTCTCAAAGCCCTCATCCATAAGCAAAGGCACAATCGGCCCCTCACGCAGGCTGAGGGTTTGACGGAT
>MDSY01043919.1_pt1 | contig 30202 bp, 27 predicted proteins | sample 811131 | NCBI WGS metagenome assembly MDSY01 (sample SAMN05326643, study PRJNA326480) | marine metagenome | isolation source: seawater | place: Atlantic Ocean: South West | collected 2010 | reverse complement strand
CTTGGTTTTAATAAATTGCATGGTATCAAAAATCGCCATCCCTGCCGTTACAACGCCTCCCGGGCTATTAATATATAAATAGGCATCTCTTTCAGAATCTTCTGCTTCTAAAAATAATAATTGAGAAATTACCAAGTTTGCTACCGTATCATCAATAGCTTCATGTAAAAATATAATTCTTTCTTTTAATAATCTTGAATAGATATCGTAAGATCTTTCCCCTCTTCCTGTTTGCTCGATAACCATAGGTACTAATGGCATAATGCCCTCCTTACTAATTGTGTATGATAATCATATCATACATTATTTCTGCTCAGAATACTTACTTGTTTTTGCCTTTTTTTACTACTTTATTTAAAAACTGAAATTTTTTATTAATCATTTTAATTAATGACATAGCTAGCCCCACATTAATTAAGATAATTACGTGTATGCTCAGCAAACTTGAGCGCCCCTCTATGAATAGGAACCGTTATTACAAATAACGCTCCTTAGTATACTATGCCTTTTTTTCTACAATTTTGGCATGTTCAATCAAGAAATCAAACACTTTCTTTTGCTTAATCATTTGTGTTAAACCATTTTCATTTATTTTTTTACGTTCTTCAGCAATTTTTTCGTCCGTTGTTGCCTCAGGCTTCATGCGCTTAATCTCTTCTTTAATATCATTATCATCAGCTGTAATGCCTTCTTTCTTTTCTATAGCATCTATTATTAATTGCTGCTTTACTCGTTTTTCTGTGTTGGTTATCAATTGCTTATTAAATTCTTCCTCACTTTGTTGTGTCATCTTTAAATAGGTTTCAATCGTACCGCCAGATTGTTTTAATGTTGCTGCAAAGTAAGCTTTGTCTTGTTCTAATTCATATTTCATCATTGATTCTGGAATATCAAATGTTGTTTTTTCAATAATACTATCGATTAAATCTATCTTTAATTTTTCATCTACTTCATTTTTTCGCTGACCTTCTAATGACGTTTTGATATTCTCTTTTAATTCTACAGCTGTTTTAAATTGTGTTAACTTTGCCACTAACTCATCTGTAACTTCAGGGATACTCTTTTCTTTTACTTCAGTAATCACAACTTTAAAATCAACCTTTTTTCCTGCAACTTCTTTTAAATGATACTCGCTATCATACTCAACCGAAAATGAAAGTTCTTCATTGGCTTTTTTCTCAACTAAATTCTCATCAAATTTTTCTGAAAAAATACTTGTTCCTACGCCTATACCAACATTTTCCTTGGTCCACTTTGAAAATGACTCTCCTTCAATACTGGCTACAACATTTGCTTTTAATAAATCTTCTTTTTGCACAGCCCTTTCTACAAGCTTATATTCTGCAGCTGAGTTTTGTAACTGCTGTAACTGAGCCTCTATCACATCATCAGAAATTACAACTGATTCTTTTTCAACTTTTATTCCTTTATATTTATCTACTTTTATCTCTGGCTTAACATCAACATCACACGTAAACGTTAACGGCTCATTTTCTTTATACTCATCTATTGATAAATTTTGTGGGTAATCAACAACATCTAGGGATTCTTCTTGAATGGCTTGTAAATAGGCTATGTTAACGGCTTCTGTGATACCATCTTTTAATAAAATTTCTTTGCCATAATGCTTTTCAAAAACGTTTCGAGGTACTTTTCCAGCTCGAAACCCAGGAACTTTTGCTTGTTTGACCATACTATTAAATGCTTTTGTAATTCCTTGTTCTAAAATTTCTAAAGACACTTCGATTTCTAAAGAAACCGTATTATTTGTTTGCTTTGATTTTAAAATTTTCATAATTTCACCTGTTTTTCTAAGTTAGTTTTGTTATATATTCTAATAGATATTCTATATCATATCCACGTTCAGCCTGATTAGTTTAATCCCAAGTAATCATTACTGTAAAGTATATACCTGTTTTACAGTGTATCAATTTGTCTGTTTTAACGATTTTCTCTATAAAAATTGCCAATAAAATACATACTGCCCGTTATCACAATTACAGAGGTTATCGGCATAGTTTCTCCTAATTTATACAACTGTAATCCTTCTTGAAAATAATCTCTTACAGTTTCTGCTTTATGTGCTACCGTTCTATCAAATTCACAATAATAAAACGTATCGCCTAATGTTTTTATAATAGGTATTATTGTCTCTAACGGCTTTGAATGATGAACTCCAAATATAACTGCTACTGAGTGTTTACTACGATACGGCTTGAGATTGTCCCGAAGTATTTTTAAGCCTTTGATATTATGCGCTCCATCTATAACTAGGGTTTGATTCTTATTGATAATTTTCGTAAATCGCCCCCAACTATGTGCTTTTTTTAATCCGATTTTTAATATCATATCATCAATATCAGCACATACTATTTTCATGGCACGCAATGCTAAACTGGCATTAATTTCTTGATGTTTCCCTTGTAATAGCCAATCGCTTTTAACCTCTATAGGATATTCTATCCAAATAGGAGATTTCTTTTCTTTTGCTTTGTTATTTATTATATCCAAACTGATCATATCTTGGCTATGTGTTGTTACTACTGGAATACCTTGCTTAATAATACCGGCTTTTTCTTGTGCAATCTTCTCTAAAGTGTCCCCCAATATTGCCTGATGATCATAATCTATTTGTGTAATAACAGAACAATTAGGAACAATAATATTGGTTGCATCTAAACGACCTCCTAGCCCCACTTCTAGCAAACAAACATCTGGTTTTTTCTTGCTAAAATACAATAAGGCCATCATGGTTAAGGTCTCAAATTCTGTTAACCCAACGTGCATAATGTCTTTGCACTGATTAAATAAATCACTAAACGACTCTTCATCAATAGCTGTTTCATTTATTGTGATTCGTTCTCTATAACTTACTAAATGAGGGGACGTAAACGTCCCTACTAAATATCCCGCTTCTCGACAAATGGCTTGCATAAAGGCAATTGTTGATCCCTTTCCATTCGTTCCTGCCACATGAATTATTTTATTAAGCTTTTTCTCGGGATTACCCAATGTATTTAACACAGGGTTTAATCGATCTAACCGGTAATCAATTCCTTTCTTGATTGCTAAGGTTTGCAACTGCTTTACGGCCTCTTCATATGTCATGGCAACTAGTGTAGCGTATTTTATTAAAAAAAAGAGCTATTTCTTACTTAATGGTACTAGACTATCGTCATGACTATTATTTTTCGCTATAATCACTTTTACTATTAGCGCCCGTAGCTCAGTTGGATAGAGCAACGGACTTCTAATCCGTGGGTCGGGAGTTCGACTCTCTCCGGGCGCGCCATATATAACTTAATAATCTTTCGTTAATTGAATTTTTTTCTACCAAATAGCATGCTATTTGGTAAGTTGTTGACCTCTATTACCCTGATCTCCTCAGGTAAGCACGGTATCATTATCTAAAACCGCACAAAAAGCAGTCCATGTTGAAAATACTTTATAGGGAGCACCCTTATTTAATAAGATAGGGTGTAAATCTTTTTGAATGTATTTTGAGGAATTAATTGATTTCCTGGATTAGACATTAATAGATCAATGTTTTCTTTTTTAATAGTTTGATAATTGGTTATATGATTATTTTTTAAAAATTTAATTAATGAAATTTTTTCTAAATAGTTTTTTCTTTAAATTGCTAATTTTTAATTGATTGCTATACTTACAATAAGGTATTTACTGAATTTTAACTTAAACTAAATTACGTCATGTCAAAAAAATCATTATCTATATTTTATATCTATTATGGACCTCCCTTTCCTTTTTCTGTTAATGGTGCTGCTATTTTTGATTTAGATTTACTTTCTTATCTTAGTACCCAGAATCATACACTCCATTGCATTACCTGTATTTTTGATAATTCAAAAGAAAAAGCATTTAATGAATTAAAAAAAATGCAAAATAAATTTGATTTTACGCTTGATTTTAACGAAAATCAGTTAACAATTACGTTTAAATCAGTCACATTTCACATTTATGATAATAAAGAATTTTTTCAGGCATGTGATACCTATGTTCGTACCCATACCCCCTCTATCATCTGGCACCGCTATTCTGAAGCCTGGATACAAAAAGCGGACTGGTCTTTATTTGCATCCCAAACTAACATTTTGTTTTTTACAGAGCATATTGCTTCTTTAAATCATGATCACTTAATCCCCTTTAATAAACTTATTCTTAATAGTCAGTATCTAAAAAAAGCAATGTTCCCCAAAAAACGTAATTTACCAGCCGTTATTCATCCCGTTCCGGATGAATCTTGTAGGAATATTAAACATCCTTTTAATCCCCAATTTATATTATTTTTTAATCCTAACATTAGAAAAGGTAGTGATATTGTTTTTAAACTTGCTAAACAAAATCCTCATCTGCAATTTATGATTGTTAAAGGTTGGTGGGGTTATATTGATCAACCCTTTGAAACCTTAAACAACGTACTCATTGTTCCTCCACAAGAAGATGTCTCAGAAATTTATTCATATTCCAAGCTTTTGCTATTTCCTAGTCAAGCGATTGAATCATTTGGCCGTATTCAAATTGAAGCTGCTTATAATAATATCCCAATGCTTGGTAGTAAAAATGGTGGTATTGAAGAAATTTTTAATGGTAATGGCTTGCTAGTTGATGACATAACATCGATTGATGAATGGCAACGCAAGTTAGATGCTCTATTAGAACCAACTTGCTATAATCGATGTGTCAATCGGTGTAAAACTATTCAAAAAAAATATTCTCTTAAAATGGAAACAAAAAAATTTGAAACTATTTTACTAAATTTATAATTCTTAATTGCTTATTTATTGCCTAAAAAACATCTTTTGTCTGTATTTTGACACCCCACGCTATTATTTAGAAACCTCTAATTCTGTCTTTTTAATTTTTAATTTGTGATTTAATTATTCTTCTGATAAGGTAACATTTTAGTTTATATTTACGCTTGGAGATTTTTATGAATAATCTTGTTTTAATTACAGGTATTTCTGGTTGGATCGCACAACATTGTGCTGCAGAGTTACTCAAACAAGGCTATCATGTTAGAGGTTCTCTTCGAGATAAATCTCGAGAAGCTGAAGTTAAAACCGCATTAACACCCTTTCTGACTAATGACTCTCAATTAAGTTTTTGCGAACTAGATCTACTTTATGATTCAGGCTGGGATCAGGCCATGGAAAACTGTCACTATGTTTTACATGTTGCCTCCCCTTTTGTTATGGCTGAACCAAAAGATACTAATGACTTAATTAAACCGGCTAAAGAAGGTACGTTAAGAGCTTTGAAATTTGCTCAACAAGCAGGCGTTAAACGCGTTGTTCTTACATCATCTATCGCAGCTATGTCTGCGCATATGACACATGGACGATTTTCTAACGAATCCTGGACGGATCTTAATTCGAAACTACCCAACAGTTATCAACGTAGTAAAACTATAGCAGAACAAGCCGCTTGGGACTTTTATCATAATCAAGACGGTGATCATAAAATTGAATTAGCTGTCATAAATCCTGGTGCTGTTTTAGGCCCTACCTTAAGTCCAAATTTAACAGGGGCCTCCTTAAGCTTTTGTGCGGCTATGCTTACTGGAAAAATGCCTGGAATCCCAAATGTGAAATTTGTTATGGCTGATGTTCGTGATGTTGCTATGCATCATGTTAAGGCAATGACTACCCCAGAAGCCAATGGTAAGCGATTTATTTCAGCTCATGCTAACCCTGAATCATTTTTTAATATTGCACATATTTTATCTCAAAATGGGTATCATAATGTTCCTACTAAAAAAATACCTAGTTTTATAATTAAATTAATGTCATTTTTTGATCGTGAAGCACGTGGTATGGTTGGCTTTTTAGATACGGCTATTTCTTGTGATAACTCTCAAACTATTGCTATGTTTAACTGGAAACCTATTCCTCTTGAAAAAACGGTTATTGATATGGGAAAAACGGTTTTTTCTTTTTTAAAACAACCATAATATATATGCGCTTAATATCACTAAAACAAATCCCAAAGGTTAATGCCAATTGCTATACAATTACTCCGTATCATGAGCTTGATGATAATTAATATTTCGTTTAGCTTACTATAATGCACTACCATAACCCCCTCTCCCCTTTATTAACCGATTTTTCATACTCATCCCTAAAATGTTGGGATTTGGTTTTTTCTTTTTCATTAACGCACAATCCATCCATAGAGCCTCTTTGTAACATCATCTTATCAGACGATGAAATACTCCGCTCTAATCGGTATCTTACCGAAACGTCTGCTAATCAATTTCGATTAACTCGTACTTATTTAAGACTTATTTTAGGGCACTTTCTACCCACGTTACCTCACGATATCTCATTTCAAAAGTCTAAACATGGCAAGTTATTTATTCAGGACTCTTTACTTTTTTTTAATCTATCCCATAGCCAAAATAGAGGGGTTATTGTGATATCATCTCATGAACTTATTGGTATTGATCTTGAATATATTAAACCACGCCATCAATATCAAAATATTGCCAAACGGTATTTTTCTCTTATAGAAAATAACTGGCTTGACTCACAACCTCGCTCATTACAAATTTCTTCTTTTTATGATATTTGGACGGGCAAAGAAGCTATCGCAAAAAATGTGGGCCTAGGTTTATTACTAGATTTTACATCCTTTTCGGTTATTCCTATTCACTCTCAAATTTCAGCAACCTTATTTGGTCACGAAACAGATCAATCCTCGACTCAATTCTTATTACATTATATTCCTATTAACAACCACTATAGTTGCTGCTTCTCATCAACTAACCACCTAAATACAAACTATAAACTTATCACGCTATCTTAAGTACTTATTCAGATAAACGTGCGACAGCTTTCTTTAATTGAAAATCTAATTTTCCAAACTTGATTTTATCTATTTCTACTTTTATATAATCAATATCATCCTGAATAACTATCATCTGCTCTACATTTTCTTTTTGCTCCATATTATGTAATTGATTTGCTAAAAAATCTAAATGTTTAATTAATCCTTTTTTTGCACTTTGAGATCGTTTATGATCTCCTTTTGCACACTTGATTAATGTATCTAGCACATACCTAGCTTGAACTTTGTTATACTGCTTAGCATGCAATCCTATTTCTCCGTAAACAAATTGATTAAAAAATCGTTGCTCTAATGTGTCTATGGCTAAACCCTTTTCATCATCAGGCAATACAGGTAATACTGCGCTATCATTCATTGATACTTCTGCATAACAATCACATAAATACTTAAAACATTGATCTGACAATTCTCTAATCTTTAAAATACTATAATATGGATTATGTTTATCATCAAAATAAAAAACAATTAAATACCATCGAACTTGCTGCTGTTTTGATTCATAAAATTCATTTATTTCTTTCAAACACATACTTTTTTGTTCATCTGTTAAAAAACGAGCATACAACAATCGAAAACACGTCAAAAAACATTGATGCTGAATCGCTGATTTGTCTTGTCTAATTGCAAAACTTTTTACCATAAATAAGCAGGTTAGAGCATCTTGCTTGATATTATCTTCTGCTCCAAATTGAATAAAATGTAAATATAATTTTACGATTAAAAAAATCGTTTTATCATCCTCATCTTTATCTACGCTTTCCATGAGGCTTTCTAATAGCTCTGCTTGTTTTTTTTCTGGAAATAGCATGGCTAATCTAATAGCATCTTTCATCTCATTAATTTGTTTATATAATTCTTGGATGGATTCTTGCATAGATCTTATCATAGCCTTATTTTGCTTCTTTTTTAATATGTCACGTATACTATCAGTATGTCACTCACTATTTTTTGTCTTATTATTTTATCTGGATTACTTCACGCATCTTGGAATACACTTGCAAAATATGTTGGTAAAAATACAGCTATTTTATGGCTTAGCATGTCGCTTGGCGGTTGGCTTGGCATTCCTTATCTTATTTGGATTCAATCAACTATCAACTGGCCTTTACTTCTTTTTTGGGGATTAATATCAGCTATTACTCATGCTCTTTACTATATTACACTCACTCATTCATATGCCCATTTTTCTTTGTCGACGATTTATCCTATTTCTCGTGGTCTTGGTATTACCATCACATCATTCGTCTCTTTCTTTTATTTTAATGATTTATTAACATTTTTTGGGCTTTTAGGAATTGCTTTTGTTCTTATGGGTATTATTATTTTTCATCACTCTCATACGAACGCCAGTGTTCCTGCCCAAGGGATTCGTTGGGGTATTCTTGTTGGTATTACTATCGCAAGTTATCTTGTTACCGATTATCTCGCACTTCAATATATTCCCGTTGACCAGTTAGTTTGGGTTATTTTTATTTTTATGAGCATAATACTTTTTCCCTATTTATATTATTTCCGTCGTGCTGATTTACAAGAAACCTTAGCTCATAAAAAAGGTATTGCTATTTTAATTGGCTGTTTATCATTTTTATCTTATTTTTTAATTTTATGGGTTCTTCGTACAAGTCCACTTGGTTATGTTGTAGCCTTACGTGAAACATCCATTATTTTTGCTGGTTTTCTCGCATGGGCTTTTCTAAAAGAATCTTTTTCTATCAAAAAGTGTTTAGCAATTTTCTTTCTGTGTGTTGGTGCGATTATCATTAAAATAAGCTAAAATTTTTGTTTCTTCTTTTTTGTAATACTATTCCACTATCTAAAAAATACCCTTATAATACTTAGATGAGTAATACAACTATTCAATCTTCTCGCAAAACAGTTGAACAACATTTACTTGAGATGCAAACAAAATTTAATGACTTACCTGAAGATATTGCTAATATCCTTTATGATATTAGTTTAGCAGGCAAAATGATACGTAATAATGTGATTGTCGCTGGATTTCAAGAAAATAGTATGGCTGGTCACGTTAATGTTCATGGTGAATCAGTTAAAAAATTAGACCTTTTTGCCAATAACTGTTTAATTGATATCTTAAGTGCTCATGGTCGATTTTCTTACATAGGATCCGAAGAAGAAGATGATATTATTACGATAAATTCTTCTCAAGATCCTTCATACTCCATTTTCTTTGATCCGCTAGATGGCTCTTCTAACATTGATGTTAATGTTAGTGTCGGCACTATTTTTTCTGTTTACAAATCTCCGTCATCAACGGCTGATATTACGTTACAATCTGGCAACAAACAAGTTGCGGCAGGCTATGTTATTTATGGGTCTTCTGTCATGTTAGTTTATACCACTGGCCATGGTGTTTTTGGCTTTACTTATGATCCTAATATTGGTGAATTTTTGTTATCTCATGATCATATTAAAATTCCTGATACTCCTAAATATTACTCTGTTAATGAAAGTTTATCTAATCACTTTAGTTCTGGTATTAACCATGCGATTGACTCATTTAAATCTGAATCATTGTCATCTCGTTATGTTGGTTCACTTGTGGCTGATTTTCATCGTAATTTATTAAAAGGGGGTGTATTTGCCTATCCATCTCTTCCATCTCATCCTAATGGTAAACTTAGGCTTATGTACGAAGCCAATCCTTTAGCTTTTATTTGTGAGCAAGCCGGTGGTTCTGCTAGTAATGGCTCTGAATCGATTCTGTCTATTACCCCATCTCATATTCATGACAAAACCCCACTTTTTATTGGAAATACGGCGCTTGTAAATCGTTTTAAATAATAATGTCTGCCAACAAACCAGTTGTTGCTGTTGTTGGTGGTGCTGGTTATATTGGTTCTCATACGGTTAAAACGCTATTTGATAATGGGTTTACACCAGTTGTTATTGATAACTTTAGTACAGGGCATCCTGACTTTATTCAATGGGGCAATCATTATACCTGCTGTTTATCAGATGCCACCTCATTAGCATCGCTGTTAAATGACTTAAATCCTATTGCCGTGTGTCATTTTGCAGCTTCTATTAATGTATCCGAATCAATTGCTAATCCACAGCAATACTATACCAATAATGTTATTGGAACTCTTAACTTACTCACTGCTATGCAAGCAGCCTCAATCAAATACTTAATTTTCTCTTCTACCGCCGCTGTTTATGGAAATCCTACTACAGAACTTATTACAGAAGATCATTCTTGCGCTCCAATTAATCCTTATGGCTCTTCAAAATATATGATGGAGCAAATTATCAAAGATTATCATCAGGCTTATGGATTAAACTATATTATTTTTCGTTACTTTAATGCTGCTGGAGCGGATCCTGATAGTCTAATAGGAGAAGATCATTCTCCTGAAACACATCTCATTCCTAATCTTTTTATGGCTGCAAAAGGCCTAACCCCATCTTTTAACCTGTATGGTAATGATTACAATACGCCTGATGGCACTTGTATTCGTGATTATATTCATGTTTCTGATTTAGCAACGGCTCACCTCAATGGACTTCAATATCTACTTGAGACTAACAAATCACAGTGTATGAATCTAGGTACATCAGCAGGGATTAGTATTCTTGATCTTATCACAGAAGCTAACGCGATTACTGGTATCAGCATTCCTTATACTCTTGCAAAACGTCGCCAAGGGGATTCTGCTCAATTAGTTTCAGATGCTACATTAGCTCAAAAAATCTTAAACTGGACGCCTGGATACTCATCTATCTCAACTATTCTAGATACAGCTTGGAGATGGTTTAATAAACGATTTTAAGTTTAAATCGCCCTAAATCAGGGTAACTATATAAGTATAACTGGTTTTTAGGGGGGCTTATGAAACCATCCGATTTCTTATCTGATGAACTCGATCAGATATTTTGTATGCTTGATATTTTAGAAGTTATGCATGAACGATTATCACAAGGACAAGATGTTAATTTAGATGACTTAAAACGAATTATTCAATATTTCAAAATTTTTGCTAATCGTACTCATAATAAAAAAGAAGAAAAAATCTTATTTCCAGCACTTCGTCGTCATAGTGGGGTTCAAAGTAATGATATTATCAATCAATTAAAATCCGAAAATAGTTTAGCTGAGCTGTATCTCACATCATTAAAACATATTATTAAGGATGTAAAGAAAGGAAGCTTTCAAGCAAAAGAAAAAATGCTGACATTAATAAAAAAATATCTTGTTCTAGAAAAAACCCATTTACATAACGAACAAATCTTTGTCATCCCTTTATGTAACCAAGAAATTCCTGAAGATAAACAAGAAACACTACTAAATGATTTTAAACAATATGACGAAAAATTATTTGGTCATGGTATGCCACGAAAATTTCATAAAGCATTTCATAAAGTTATCGCTAACCTTCAAAAAAGCTATTATACTGATAATTAATTTTTGCATAGATAAAATGTATCGTTTCTAAAATAGTTTATGCTAAAATTTTGGCATGATTACAGCCTATAAATCACCTGTTATTTTAACAGTAGCTAACTTATTTTTTGTTGCTAGCTTTAGTTTAGTTAAATATTTAAGTACATTTGTTTCTATTGAAACCATTATGTTTTTTCGTTTTTTAGCTGGCCCTCTTTACTTAATACCCTTTTTTGTACTAACAAAAAAAAATATTGTTATTTACTCATACCCTCTTTTCTTTTTAAGAATTTTTTTTGGAATTTCAGCGATGTCGTGTTTATTTTTATCATTCAAATATGGCCATATTGGTAAAAGCATGTTGATTTTTGAATGTTCTACTATCTGGACATTATTAATTGGCTATTTTTTTTACCATAATAAACCTCATTACTACTCCCTTCTTAGCATTCCTTTCGTATTTTTTGGCCTATATCTTGTTCTTCAACCAACAGCATTAACCTTATTAAATCGTGGTGATCTTTTTGCATTACTTGGCTCTTTTTTTAATACAGGCGTCTATATTAGCTTAAAACAGCTTCGTCATTCTCATGATACAACTACGATTGTTCTTGTTAGTTATTCTATTTCAGCCTTACTACTTAGTATTCCTATCATGATTTCTCCACCGCTACTTTCCCTAGAACTTATAGGCCTCCTTTGCCTGATGTTAAGTATTGGTTTTCTTGGTCAACTTGGCATGACATTAGGATTTAAATTTGCTACAGCTGGAATCTGCTCATTATTAATGCTAGTCATTGTTCCTCTTACTACGTTAAGTGGGATTCTTTTTTTTGGTGAATCTTATCCGCCACTTGTATGGGTCGGCATCATACTTATTTTCTTTTCTTTAGGAATTATCTCTAAATGGCAGTAACTATCGCTAGTTGCTATCCTAGCTTAATCTATATTTTATACTATGTTGTTAGATAAAGATGTTTTTGTCGTTATGTTAGTGTTTCATTATCTGTCTGCTAAAATTAGCTACTATTGTATCCTGAAGACCATTACCATCAATGTTAAATTCGATAAGACTTGCTAAGGCTTGTTGATCACTTGGTAATATATTTATATGATTATTGCTAACATTCACACGTCTTAACTTAGATAATAAAGAATTTAACTCTGGTAACTCCATTATTTGATTATTACTACAATTAATTGATCCTAGCTTTTCTAAGTTTAGTAATGAAGGAATTTTTTTTAATCTATTAAAACTAACATCAATCACGACTAGCTTTTTTAAGTTTAATCCTGCTATCTTTTTTATTTTATTGTTACTAATATCTAAAGATTTCAGCTCTTTCCATCTATTTATAAATAAAGGTACATAACTTATAGTATTATTACTAAGTTGAAGATACTGTAAACTTTCTAATTTTCTTAATTCAACTGGTATCCTCCTTAGCTTATTACTGGCTATTTCTAGTTTAATTAACTTAGATAACTGGCCTACTGAGGAAGGGAATGATGAGAGTGAATCTGTTAAGTTATTATCACAAAGATCAAGTACTTCAAGATTTTTACATGCTCCAATTGAATTTGGTAATATACTCATTTCATTAGAATTTAACTTCAACTCTTTTATAGCTAACACATCTACGCCTTTTATTTTTATCTCTTCTAAAATTTTGCATAGCTGTCCTGGTAATAAATTTAATTCTGCTAAATCTAGACGCTTCTTTCTATTGGCATCAGCTCCATTTAACTCAACAATTCTCTGCTCTGGTAGTCTATAGTCAGTATACTGTTTTATTAATTCTAAATGTTTTTTACGCCCCATTATTTTAATTTGAGACACACTAAACCCCATCTTTTCTACGTTATTTCTTTTCTCTTTACTTATTATTTTTCTTAGCGTTTTTGAACACTTTATCAATACAGCATTATCCTGTGATGAACTATATCGTATTACGTTTCCCAAAACATGATTATTACGATCTTGCAACGTCGCTGCTTTTGTTGATTTTTCTTCCACAGGCGTTATCTTCTCATCTTTCTTAGAGCAAACTGCCGCTAGATCATAACTACCAATTCGTGCTGTCATGTCAATCTTCCTCTTTTTATTTTAAGTATTTATCTTAAAATTATAATTTTTAAAAACCAAGGCTACTAATTTTTTGGTTTTGTAAATGTTTCAAATTTTATTTAACTCTATTACAATTTTTATCAAGTTATCCTAGCATACCTTATTTCTTAATACATGGTCTATTATTACTAAATTAGTCATGGCCTCAACAATAGGTACTGCTCTTGGGATAACACAAGGATCATGTCGGCCTTTTGCTTGTAATTGTGTTTCTTTATTATCACTTGTTACAGAGTTTTGTTTTTTAAATATCGTTGCCGTTGGCTTAAATGCTATTCGAAAATAAATATCTTCTCCATTTGATATCCCTCCCTGCATACCCCCCGATCGATTTGTTTTTGTTCGAACACGATCCCCCTCCATATAAAACTCATCATTATGATCTGAACCAGTTACACTAGTCCCTTCAAAACCAGATCCAAATTCTACCCCCATCGTTGCTGGCAAAGACATCATTGCTTTCGCTAAATCTGCTTTTAACTTATCAAAAACAGGCTCCCCTAATCCAACCGGAACATTTCGTACAACACATTCTATTACGCCGCCTAAAGAATCACCTGTATCTCGTGCATGCTCTACCTGCTCTATCATTAAATCACTACTTTGTTTATGAGGACATCTAACAAGGCTCTTCTCAACAGCCTCTTGATCAACTGTATCTCGATTAATTTCTGCTGTAATTTGATAAATTTGTGTGACATACGCAATACTTTCTATTGCATATGTTTCTTGTAATATTTTTTTAGCAATTGCGCCAGCAGCTACTCTACCAATCGTTTCTCTTGCGGATGCTCTACCGCCTCCCTGCCAATTACGAATCCCATACTTTTTCTCATACGTAAAATCTGCATGAGATGGCCGATATGTATCTTTCATATCTTGATAAGCTGCGGGATTAGCATCTTTATTATAGACCATCAAACTAATGGGTGTTCCCAATGTTTTTCCTTCGAAAATCCCTGATAAAATATGAATTTTGTCAGCTTCATCTCTAGGGGTTACTAATTTATTTTGACCAGGTCTTCTTTTATCTAATTCAGCCTGAATGTCTGCTTCGGATATACTTATCTGTGCCGGACAGCCATCAATAACAACACCAACACCTCCACCATGCGATTCACCCCATGTTGTTATTGAAAATAACTTGCCAAATGTATTGCCCATTTATGATTTCCACTCTGCTACTGTTAATGTATTTAAACTTAACGCATGCAATCCTCTATCAAAAAAAGGCTTACATATAGCATATACATATTGGTGCCGTTTTACTTTTAGCTGATCATTAAATGTATCCGATACTATTGTAACCTTAAAGTGGGTGTTCTCATTTCTATCAACACCTCTATGCCCTTTATGAGAGTCACTATCATCAATAATCTGCAAATAAGTTCCCTGACATTGTTCAAATATTTCTTTTGCCATTTCTTCTTTCATGCTGATTATAGCCTACCCCACAATCCTACTTATACCAAGTCCTAATTTAATAAAAACTTAAATTGGCAATCCTGGCATTAACCTATCTAATTTAAAAACAAAATTTACAGCTACAGATTCTGTAAATTCGCTAGATGATGTATAAACTCGTTTGATACGAAAAATTAAATCATAAAACTTTGTTGTACGATAATAAAAATCGCCTATTAAAACAGCGTTGTCATTCTGCGTATTAAACGGTTTAGAAAAATTTAAAACACCTGTTACAGGCCCAACCTGTCTCCATCCGACAGCCGCTGTTAATACATTAACATCTTCATATAACTCATACTGCAAACCAGCCTTTGCATAGTCACCCATAATATCTGATGATGCGTTTACTAAAACACCTGACATCCTTTCTTGTAATGCACCACTACTAAAATCAAAACTAGTAGATTGGTAAGTACTATTAAAATATCCTGGCACAAAATCAGCTCCCAATACTCGATACTCTGCTTTGTAATTTACAATATCAAAAAACGTACCTCTTGCGCCTGAAGAAACACCTTGGCCATGATCAACTAACCTTGCATACTCTGTATATAATGTAAAAAATTGACCTCCAATAGGATATGATATATCCGCAGCATAACCATCTTGTTCCGAACGACTAATGTTAGTTCCCGATGAAGCATCATTGATACCATCCTCATCTCTCATATATGTCGCTCCAACAATAATAGGCGTTGCCGCTAATTTTGCAAGAGGCCTTTCTATTCGTAAACCTTGAACATTTTGAGCTGTCTGTAATGCGGTTACCTTTGTCTTCAAAACAGTTAAATAACCTAATACCCCTGTTTTCTTATTATTAAATTCACTCGTTCCACCACTGCCCGTATCAAACCCATCTACTAACAAGCCCTGTCCTAAAGTAATATTATTTAATCTTCCATATTTAAAACCATGTTTATTCTGATAATCATATCCTACATAACGTAATGTTAACCAATCAGCTGATTGTGGATATCCATAATCTCCCATAGGGATATATAAATTAACACCCAAACCTAACTGTAATCCTTTGATACTAAAATTTGGATTTACAGTAGCTTTAAAATAGGATTGATCATCAATATTTACATAACCAAATCCAGCGCTTGTTTTTTCTTGCATAAACTCTGATAAATGATACTGTATCCCAAAAACTGATGAACTTAATACAACACTTATTAGTATTCCCAAGAATAACCGCTTCATAATTTGCTCCTTAAAATAGAAAACTTTGATTTTAGTATACCACTCCTCAATTTGTTATGACAAATAGTCATATTTTGATAGCCTATCATTATTCTTCCTTTTCTGACTTCTGTTTATCACTCTCATCAGCTATCATCTTAGCTGCAAATTTGATACTAGCTAATTCATCCATAAACTCTGAATCTAATTTATCCATCATTTTTTTCCATTTTCCCCGTGTCTTTTCCTTGTCTTTTTCAATGATTTTTTTTTCTTTTACTTTTTGTATCAGCTCTTTCTGTTCGGCATCTCGCTTTTCTTCACTTTTTTTGACAACGCCTTGTTGTTCTTTTACTCTCTTTTCCATTCGTTTTACATGCTCTTGATGCATTCCTATTGTTGTCATTGATGGTAACTCAGAACTTGATAATAATTCATTAACATAACTTAAATGTTCAGACTGCTCTTTTTTCATTTTTATTTCTTCTAGACGTTCTTCATGTAATTTTTTTTCTGCTGCGTTAAATTTTTCTTGCTGTTGTTTTTCTCGAATATTCCTTACATTTAACAATGTTTTTAATGAATAAACGAATCGCTTTCCTTTTTTTGGCTTTGACATTACTTACATTAAACTTAATAACTTTTTTACATTATCATCAAATTTACAAGTATCATGAGTTCCCTGTTTTAAAAAATCATTAACGGCATCAATATTGCTAATAGCATCATCAATTTTTGGATTACTTCCCTTAACATAAGCACCAATATTAATTAAATCTTCGGCTTCATTATATCGGGCTAAAATTTCTCTCACTCTGCCAGCTGCAGCTTTATGCTTGTCTGATGATACAACGGGGAATAATCGGCTAACAGAATGCCCAACATCTATACAAGGGTAATGATTTTTAGATGCTAAATCTCGTGATAACGCTATATGTCCATCTAATATCCCTCTTGCTGCATCGGCAATCGGCTCATCCATATCACCACCTTCTACTAATACTGTATAAATGGCCGTAATACTTCCTTTATCTGATGTACCGGCTCTTTCCATTAATCGCGGTAACATTGCAAATACGGATGGCGTGTATCCTTTTGTTGTTGGAGGCTCTCCAGTTGCTAAACCAATTTCTCGTTGAGCCATAGCAAATCGTGTTACTGAATCCATCATAAATAAAACATTTTTCCCTTGATTACGAAAATACTCTGCTATAGCCGTTCCAACCAACGCTCCTTTTAATCGAATTACAGGCGGTTGATCAGATGTTGCACAAATAACAACTGACCTTTTCAAACCTTCTTCTCCAAGGGATTCTTCAATAAAATCTTTAACTTCTCTGCCTCTTTCTCCAATTAAGCTGATAACGTTAATATCTGACGAACAATTTCTGGCTAACATCCCCATTAATGTGCTTTTGCCAACACCTGAACCCGCAAAAATACCAATTCGCTGCCCCATGCCCAACGTTAAAACACCATCTATTGCTTTAACCCCTGTCGCAAACACATCTGAAATGCGTGGTCTTAAGACAGGATCTGGTGGATCATTATCAATTCCATAAATAGCATCAAAGTCTATTTCCCCCTTTCTATCCATGGGTTCCCCTAATCCATTTAACACTCTCCCCAATAACGCATCTCCTACCTTTACAGAAATAGGCCTTCCAGTTGCAAAAATTAATCCGCCTGGCCTGATACCAGCCGTACTACCTAATGGCATTAATAAGACACGTCCCTCTTTAAAGCCAACAACCTCTGCTAAAATGTGGGTTTCTTTTGTTACTGTAATCTTACATAATTCGCCAATTGATACGCCTTGCACTTCGGCCTCAACAACGAGCCCAACGACCTGAATAACCTTCCCTATCACTTTTAAGACATTTGTTTTTTTGATAACATTTTGATAATTTTCTAAGTTAGATAATTTACTCATTAGAACTCATCAAACGTATCATCAAAATCACTTAAATCTAATCCATCAAATAAATCTTCAATCTCTGTATCATCATCATCAAGATCTTCTTCTTCGTTTTCTTCTTCTTCTTCTTCCGCTACTTCTTCTTGCACAAATGAGTCTTCTATTACTTCTTTTTCTGCCTCTTCACTATTATCGTTAGCAAACGTGGACTCGTTTTCTATTATCGAATCCTCTTTAGCTATATTATCGATCGCTAAATTTAGAAATGATTCTTGATTATCATCACTTAACTCTCTCATATCTTCTTTTTCATGAAATTCATCAATTGCTTTTTTTAATATCGCTAACTTAGAGGTTACCGTTGCGTCAATGAATCCTAAATTTGTATCAATTGTACAGCCCCCGCTAATCATCTTATTATCTGTACGAACATCTAATCGCTGAATATCTTTAAACTTATCTTCAAATTTTTCTCTTAATGAATCTAATAAGGGCTTATCGTCTGGATTAATTGTAATTACAACATAATCTTTTTCTGTTATCTTTTCTATGGTTTCTAAAAATAATCTATCAAAAATAGCATCATCTTTTTGAATTTGTTGACAAACAATATGCTCTGCTACTGATAATGATAACTCGATAATAAAGTCTCGTTTTTTTATGATATCTTCTCTCTTATTTTTTCCTAAATCATTAATTGAAGCTAGTAATTGCTCGGAATAATCCTGAAATAAACCTTTTCCTTCTTCATACCCATCCTGATACCCTTCTTGCTTGGCACTTGCTCTTAATTCTATTAATTCATCTTGAATAGATTGTATTTGAATGTTTCTATACTGCTCCATCTCTTCATTAATATTTCGTTTCATTACAGCATAACTATCTATCTGATCTTCTGCTTCTATTAAAGAGCTTGCTTGCTGCTTATCTATCATTGTTTCTTCTTGTTGCGATTCTTCTTTTTCTACTTTTTTATTAAATCCGTCTACCTTTTCTACAGATGCTAATGGCTCTTGAATACTAGGCTTACTATCAAATGTTTTTATTGGCTTTAATTTTACTATCCCTTTTGTAATATCTGATTGTGCCTTAATTACCCCTTGATGCTTTAAAGGAATATTATGCGAATTACCAGCTTTTTGTTGCTCTAATTGTTCTAAATCATTACTCATATCATTTATTATATCATTGGGAGTTTATAATGGTCTTGCCATAATTTTTTTGCCTGTTTAGTATCCTCTGGATTATAATAGTTTCGATTATGTTAGTTTATCCAAATATCGATCCTATTCTTATATCTATTGGACCTCTTCATATTCGTTGGTATGGATTAGCTTACTTAGCAGGCATTATCTTGCCTTTTATAGTGTTTAAAAAAGCCTACAGGCATCATTTAAAAATGAGCATTGATGATATTTTGAATTATATTTCTTATCTTATTATCGGTATTATTATCGGAGGCCGTATTGGCTATGTTTTATTTTATGACTTTATAGAATTTCTTCATGCTCCTTATTTAATTGTTGCCATCTGGAAGGGAGGGATGTCTTATCATGGTGGTGCTATTGGCTCTATCATTAGCACGATTTTATTTGCTAAACGGTATCATATCAATAAACTTATGTTATTAGATTTACTGGCTATTGGTAGTACTATCGGAATCTTTTTGGGTAGAATTGCTAATTTTATTAATGGTGAATTATTTGGACGCGTTACAACCTCTCCGTTAGGCATGATTTTTCCTATGGGAGGACCTCTTCCTCGACATCCTTCACAACTTTATGAATCATTTGCTGAGGGATTTCTTTTATTTTTAATTTTATGGATTATTCGTAGATACTTAACTCCTAAGCCTGGAATATTAGGATCTATTTATTTGATTCTGTATGGCTCTTTTCGGTTTGTTCTAGAATTTTTTCGCGAGCCTGATGCTCATTTAGGTTTTATTATTCATATTTTTTCTTTAGGTCAATTGCTTTGTATTATCGAAATTTTAATTGGTCTTTATCTATGTTGGTTGTTACAAAAACAACCAACACAACATTAATTAAGACGATTTATTATGGTTGATTAGGAGCCTCTGAAAACATTTCTGCAACTGTATCAAAATTTAAATTGTCATTTGCTTCAGATACCGTTACCCATCCTGCTGTAGCTATTGATTCTATAAAACCCGACACCAAGCTTCTTACATGTGTTGATAGCTGTGAGCCATCTGCCAAGTCTGTTCCACAAGCAACAGCATCATCGGTATCAATTGATCCGTCCATTCTATTGATACACGCATTTAAATCTAAAAATCCCGCTCCTCCATCAACTGCATTTTTTTCGTCACTAATGCTAACAGATAATGCTGATGTTGTCGTAGAATCTTCAATCGTTCCAGCAGCTGAATAAGCTATATTTTCTGTGTCTACAGAGCTTCCTTTAAATGCCAATACCCGCGCTTCTGCGGATGTCATATGAAGACGATAAAAATATAGGTACTCATTATCTGATGTACCTGGTGCTGATATATACTCTGCTCTTAATAAATCACCAGCTATATCATGTTGAATAATGGTTCGATATTCATGCCCTGCATTATCACCCGATATATTTTTTTCAGTGCTTACAATATTAATCACATTGTCGTTATAACGCATATAAAAGGACATCTCGTTAGCTCCCATATCTATGCTTAATTTTTTATCATAAATAGATGTATCTGTTGTATCAGTTACATTTAATGTAATGGTTTGATCTAGCATTGTATAATCGCCTGCTTCATTTTTTTCAAAGGAAATATTACAACTGTCTTCAGCGGTAAGTCCTTCAATAACTGTGGTTGTAAATGTAACAGCGTGATCTCCATTCTCTGGATAGCCATCTGCATCCAATGGCAGATCTAATGATCCAAATGCACAAAAAATTTCTAATGCATTTTTAATTCGGCCAAATACATTAATAGCTGATCCATTCGGTCTTGTTAACTCACTGTTAAATTGTTTTCCCATATACTCTTTGATACTAATTATCGGAGTGGGATCATCATCACTTTCTGGATCATATAAACCAACATTACTTGTTAGCGTCCAGTTATCTCCAAAAGCAGTTGCATATAGCTTTGAAAAAAAACTAAAATCCCAATTTAAGCTTGCCGTTGACGTTCCTGCTGTTGGTGATAATGCATCTAACTTACTTAGTTCAGACGTTACTCGCTTATAGGACGATTCCATAGTATGTGGTTCTGATAAATCTTCTTCTATATCACAACCGACTAAACTTACTATTAAACTCACTAAGAATATTAAATAGATACTTTTTTTCACAATATTACCTCCACAAATCTTTTGGATTATATAGATATATTACTGTTATTTTTTTTATTTACAAAATTATTTTAATGACCAGCTAAATATTTTTCAGTATCTAACGCAGCCATACATCCGGATCCTGCTGCTGTAATGGCTTGTCGATAGGTCTTATCTTGTACATCACCACAGGCAAACACACCCTTTTGACTCGTCTTACTTGATCCTGGTTCCGTTATAATATAACCTGATTCATCTAAATCTAATTGTCCCTTTAAAAATTCCGTATTTGGCTTATGCCCTATCGCATAAAACAGCCCATTCACTTCCAAATCTCTTTCCTCTTGGGTTTGATTATTTTTAATACTTAATGTTGTTAAGACATTTTCTCCCTTGGCTTCTATGGCTTCTGTATTCCATAAAATGTCAATTTTTTCATTTTCCATTACTCGTTCTTGCATCACTTTTGACGCTCGTAATTCATCTCGTCTTACTAATAAATATACTTTTGATGCAAACTTAGTTAAATATGTTGATTCTTCAGCAGCACTATCCCCTCCACCAATAACAGCCAATGGCTTATCTCTAAAAATAGGGAGCCCTCCATCACATACGGCACATGCAGACATCCCTTTTTGCCAATAGGTTTCTTCTCCCTTGATATGAAGCCTTTTTGCGGTTGCTCCTGTTGCAATAATTAACGTTTTGGCCTCAATAACCTGATCTTGATCATAAACAATAACGCCATTATCTGTAATATCTACTTTATCAATAGTTCTTGTTAAAATTTCAGTGCCACATCCCAAAGACTGCTCTCTCATTTTCATCATCAATTCAGGTCCTGAAATATGACTAAAACCAGGATAATTTTCTACTTCTGTCGTCGTTGTTAATTGACCTCCAGCTGCAACGCCGCCTGCCATAGCACCTTCAAACATAACAGGATTTAATCGAGCTCTGGCAGTATAAATAGCAGCGGCATGCCCTGCTGGACCCGATCCAATAATAACCACCTCTTTTTTTTTGCTAGCCATACATTACTCCTTTTACACGCCTTATCTTATCAATGATTACTATTTTATCCATTATCAAAAAATTGTAATAATTCATTTTCATTCGTTTCTTTCTTATTTCCTGTTTCCCAAAATCCATCATCGGCTGTATCATATTCTTTTGGCTCTTTTCCTGCCCAAAATTTTTCTAAATACACATATTCTTTGGGACTAAATTGTGTTGCTAATTTACCCGTTAACCAATCTATCTTAACCGAGATTAATCCTTTTGGTCTTGGAAAATCCTGTGCTGGCATTTTCTGAGTTGCCATTGTCATAAATTCTTTCCACATCAAGGCAGGAACCCAGCCCCCTGTTACTTTTACTGTTTCTGAATTATCATCATTGCCTATCCATGTAGCACATACTAACTGTGGCACAAATCCCACAAACCAGGCATCTCTATAATCCGATGTAGTTCCTGTTTTACCAGCCACTGGCCGTGGTAAATTTGCTAATTTTCCTGTTCCATATTTTACAATACCCTTCATCATTTCCACTAATGTCGCTAATAGGTTAGGATCATATACCTCTCTAATCTCTGGACTATGCTCATATAATGGCGTTCCATCACGATCTTCAATTCGAATAATGCCAGTCGGCTCTGTATGATTTCCTAATGTAGCAATCGTACCATAAGCAGAAGCTAACTCCATCATAGTAACTTCATTAGCACCTAAAGGTAATGATAAAACTGGTTTTAAAGGCGATTTTATCCCTAATGCCTGAGCCACGCGCACACAATTCTTTGGTCCTATTAAATAATTTAATTTTATCGCTACAATATTTACAGATCGCTCTAATGCCTTCCTTATTGACATTGGGCCTTTATATTTTTGAGTATAATTATGAGGAGCATAGGGCCCTTCAACTGTATTAAATGTAACCGGAGCATCTTCAATGATTGACCCAGGAGAAAATCCTTTTTCTAGAGCTGCCAAATAAATAAACGGCTTAAATGCTGAGCCTGGCTGTCTTTTTGCCTGTGTCGTTCGGTTAAATTGATTGTCTAAAAAGTCTTTTCCACCCACCATCGTTTTAATATACCCATAGCGTGGATCTAACGCTAATAATGATGCTTGTGAATAATTTAGTGATGGCACTTTTTCATTTAAAGATCGTATCCAATGTGATGACTCTCCATACTCTATATATTTTTTAACAATCTCTTCTGCTTTTTCTTGTAAAGAATAATCTAACGTTGTATAAATTTTCATACCAGATGTATACGTAACCTCTTCTCCATACATATCAATTAATTGCTTAACAATATAAGCTGTGAAATAAGGGGCTTTGTATCGCAACTTTTTTCTTTTTACAATTATTAACTCTTCTACATAAGCCTCATTCGCTTCTTCCGTTGAAATTAAGTCTTCTCTAACCATGCTTTTTAAAACCAATAGCTGCCTTTTTTTTGCACCTGCGAAATTACGAATAGGACTATACAATTCTGGCCCTGTTAAAATACTAACCAATAACGCAGATTCTGCTAAATTTATTTCTTCGGCTGATTTACTAAAATATAAGCGACTTGCCGATTCAATACCATAGGCATTATGCCCCCAATAAACCTGATTTAAATACATTTGTAATATTTCTGTTTTGGTATAACGCCTCTCAATTTGAATGGCTAAAATTGCTTCAGCTAATTTTCTTGATAAATTTCGTTGTCTTGTTAAAAACAAATTTCTTGCTAACTGCTGTGTTAATGTAGATCCCCCTTCCACAAAACGCCCTGCTTTAAAATTACGAACAAACGCCCTAGCAATACCAATAAAATCCAATCCATTATGCCGATAAAACCGACTATCTTCTATTGCTACTATCGTTTTTGTTAATGTAGGTGAGATTCGTTCAATTGGAATTAATACTCGATTTTCTTCTTTATGAAGTTCTGCCAATACAACCCCATCTTCTGAATATATCTTTGTCGTTTCTGCAGGGATATAAGTACTAATAGCCTCTACATCCGGTAATGTTTTAGTAATGTTATAAATCACTAACGATAAAATAAGTGTACATACAGCGCCAAGTGCTACTGCAAAAACAAATATTTTTTGAGCAATATTTTTTGTTTTATCTAACTTTCGTTTTCTAGATTGAAATCGTGCTCCAACTGATTTTTTAGATACTTTTGATACTTTTCCAATTGAATACCTTGACCTAAAAATCACTTTTTTCTCCTAGCTTATTTAATTGAAGTTAAATATTATCATATTTCTTGCTATTCGCTAATGAATTAATGCTGTATTATGTCGCTATTATTTTCTCTACATCTTCAACTGTAATTCTACTAGCCAAATGTTGGTACTTGTTAATTAAACTATTCTCTATAACGCCTGTTAAATCTTGCCATCTTAAACTATTACTATTTAACAAGCCCTCTATTCCAAGCGCAATCTGAGGCAACACTGGTTTTAAATAAATTATAATATATCGACAGGCATTCATTCCTGCGGTACATACCTGAATCGCTTGCACAGGATCTGTCTTAGCTATCGCCCAAGGTGCGGTTGAATCAATAAACTGATTAGCTACATCAGCACAACTCATGACCTCTTTCATAGCCTTATTAAATTCTAATGCTTCATAATGCCCTGCTATTTTTTCTGCTCGCTCACGAATCTTATCAAGCATTTTTTGCGCGCTATCTGGAATAACTGTTAATTGTCCATCTCCATACTTATGAACAATAGCTGCTAATCTAGAAGCAATATTAACCACCTTTCCTAATACATCTGAATTTACTTTATTAGTAAAATCATCACAACTAAAATCTAAATCATCTAATCCTGTTGTTAATTTTGACGCATAATAATACCTCAAAAACTCTGGATTTAAATGCTTTAAATATTCTTTTGCCAAAATAAATGTGCCTCTTGATTTTGACATTTTTTCATTATTTACGGTTAAAAATCCATGCACATTTACCTTCTTAGGTAATTGATATCCTCCCACATGTAACATAGCGGGCCAAAATAATGTATGAAAGTACAAAATATCTTTTCCAATAAAATGATGAATTTCAAAATCTCCAGATTTCCAAATCGTTTCAAAATCTTCTTTTTTTGTTTTATCACACCAGTTTTTTGTTGTTGCCATATAACCTATGGGAGCATCTAGCCAAACATAAAAATACTTATCTTGTGTTTCTGGTATTAAAAATCCAAAATAAGGAGCATCTCTACTAATATCCCAATCTTTTAATCCCATATCAAACCATTCTTGTAATTTGTTTTTTACAGCTTGTACAACATGATCTTCTTTTACCCAATCATAAATAATTGTTTTAAATTTTGATAAATCAAAAAAATAGTGTACTGAATTTTTAAGAACTGGCTTTTTCCCCGAATATACGGAATATGGATTTTTTAATTCTGTCGCATCATACGTATGAAAGCATTTCTCGCAAGCATCTCCATATTGATCGGGTTCATTACATTTAGGACAATTCCCCTTAATAAACCGATCCGATAAAAATAACTTTGTTTGCTCACAAAAATATTGTTCAATTTCTTTTGTTTTAATAGCCCCCGCTTCTTTCGCCTTTTGATAAATCTCTTCTGAAAATTGTTGGTTTTCTTTTGAATGAGTAGAATAGTAATGATCATGTGATATATAAAATGCATTAAAATCACTTATATGTTCCTTTTGAATTGCCTCAATATAGTCTTCTGGCTTCTGTTTCTGCTTTTGAGCACTTAACATAATGGCTGTACCATGAGAATCATCGGCACACATATAATAACAGGTATTGCCTATTAACCGCTGAAATCTTACAAATATATCTGTTTGAATATGCTCTACCAAATGGCCTAAATGAATACTTCCATTTGCATATGGCAATGCACTTGTAACTAATAATTTTCGTGTCATTTTTCTACGGTTACTTTATATAATTTTCGCTTACCAATTTTTAATATAGAACTCCCTATCTTAAATGCGGTATGAACATCCTGAACTTTTCTATTGTCGATGCTAACGGCTCCTTGACTTACTAAGCGAAACAACTCTTTTTTTGACGATAATAAACTATGATTCATTACCAACTGAACAATGCTTAGTTCCTCAGAAATATGAAATTCGGGAATATCATCAGGAACTTCTTTTTTCTTAAATACTGTTTGAAAATGCTCATAGGCTTTATTTGCTAAACTAGTTGAATAAAATCGTTTTACAAGTTGCTTTCCTAATTCAACCTTCACATCTCTTGGATTTAAAGCTCCCTCCAACATTGCTTGCTTTTGTTCACTTATTTCCGCTCTAGATGTCTCTGTTAATAACGATAGATACTGTATTAAAATTGAATCAGGGATTGACATAATTTTTCCAAACATTTCTTCGGGTTTATCATCAATCGCAATATGATTTTGTAATGATTTAGACATTTTTTTTATACCATCCGTGCCTTCTAAAATTGGCATTGTCATAATAGCCTGCTCTATCCCTACCTGATACTCTCTCTGCAAATGCCTTCCTACTAATAAATTAAACTTTTGATCTGTCCCCCCTATCTCTAAATCACTTTTTAAAACAACCGAATCATATCCTTGTAATAAAGGATATAAAAACTCATGGATTCCAATTGAGAGCCCCTCTTTAAATCGCTTTTCAAAATCATCTCTTTCCATCATTCGCGCCACGTTATAACGTGCTGCTAATTGAATCAAATCATTACTTGTTAGTTTTTCTAACCATTCGCTATTGTAATAAATTGTTGTTTGATCTGGATCTAGAATTTTAAATACCTGATCTTGATATGTCTTTGCATTAATTGCGATTTCATCATCCGTTAATGGTTTTCTGGTTTCACTTTTTCCTGTAGGATCCCCAATTTTTGCTGTAAAATCTCCGATAATAAATTGAACATGATGCCCTAGCTCTTGCAGTTTTCTTAATTGAAACAAAACAACACAATGACCTAAATGCAAATCTTTTGCCGAAGGATCTGCCCCAAACTTAATTAACATTTTTTTGTTTGACTGTATTGATTCAATCGTTTTTTCGGGGATTAACTCACTATGTTGTAATATGCTTTTTTCTGTCATAGACTTTTATTTTAACTTAAATCAAACAGCGAGTCTAAACTATATTACCCCTACTTAATTATCTTATCCTTCATTAACGGAGCGGAATAATAAAAGGCCATTAATATCAACAATACATTATTGACTACCGAACCTAGCGATTCTATTCCAAGATAGCGAAAAAATACAAATGCAATTGCCACTAGCACAGGAACTTTTAAATGTTGAAAAAATTTCTTTTTATGTGCCGTTTCGTTATGCGGATATTTTAATGTAGAAATCATTAATAAAATATTAACTAAATTTAAGCTAATCATCATCACAGCACTATCTCCAATCCACGAAAAAATACTTACAGCGACAAATAATGCACCAATAGGTGATGGTAAACCCGTAAAATCTCCTTGATGCCCCTCTTTATTAAATCGCCATAATCGAAAATATACTCCAGCAAAATAACACATAGCCATGCCAATCGCCCCATACATGGGTATCAATAACTTAACATAACAATAAATGCCTAACAAAAACGCCGGAGCTACTCCAAACGTCACATAATCTGCTTTTGAATCAATCTTTTCTCCAAATTTTGAGTATGTATTTAATCGTCTTGCGACTTTTCCATCTAAGCCATCTAAAATCATCCCAATAATAATTAATGCAGCCGCTAATTTAAATTGACTATTTAATGACAATATAATAGCTCCTATTCCACAGCCCATATTAATCATAGACATAGTATTTGGAATCAAGGCCAACAATGATCGCTTTGCTATTTCGTGATTATCTTTATGAATTACTAATGCTCTTTTCCACATAAACTTAGCTACATAATCGATAAATGAGATAATCGTTACTGCTACCATAATCCAAATTAGCCAATTGTATATAAAATCAGGCCATTGATACACCCACCGCTTTAACCAAATTAAAGGCGTTAAGTAAAAAGGATAGCTTGATAATTCAATAACTGTTGGCCTTGCAAATAAAACCCCACAAATCGGAAGGGTAATGCCTGTTTTTATTTTCCCACTCAATGAAGCGGCTACACTAAACTTTCTTGTTGCAGCTAATACTCTCACTCCCATGATTGCAAACTCTCTTGCAAAAATTAAAAATACAGGAAACGGTTTAATCACTCCCATTGATAACAGTGGCAATAAAATTAATAATAAAATTTTATCTGCCAATGGATCTAATAACTTTCCTAACTCGGACACTATTTTATATCGTCTTGCTACCCAGCCATCAAGTGCATCGGTGCTTGCTACCAATGTAAATAAAACAATGCATATTAATTGTGTTTTTTCTGATGAAAAGGGGATTAGCCAAAATAAATAGGCTACTCCAAAAATTCTACTTAATGTAATTAAATTTGCTAATGATTTTGATACCATAAATGTTTAGTATACCATTTTACTCACTAATTCGTCTTGGCTTTCCAAAACGTTTGAATAAACATTTCTCTTCCTGATCCTATCTTATAGCGCTGGTACTGCTCAGGGTTTTTTTTGTAATATTGCTGATGATAAGTTTCTGCAACATAAAATACGCCCACTTCTTTTATTGCCGTTACAATTGGCTTATCAAATTTTCGTGACTCCTCTAATGCTTTTTTGGATTGAATGGCTAACTCTTCTTGTTTTTTAGAATGATAAAAAATAACCGTCTTGTAGTGATCTCCCTTATCCGCAAATTGACCTTCTCTATCTGTAGGATCTATTTGTTGCCAATAAATGGCTAATAGTCTTTCGTAGCTTACCAATGATTCATCAAAATCTATTTGCACAGCTTCAACATGCCCCGTTTTACCAGAGATTACCTGTTCATAACTGGGGTCTGACACATCCCCACCTGTATAACCAGGCAAAACGGCTATTACCCCTGGTATTTGGCTAAAAGGAGGCTCCATACACCAAAAACAACCTCCTGCAAACGTAGCCTTTTTCATGTTAATAGCCACTCCACTGATTACATTCCCTAAAATAATAATACTTATAAGTAAAACGTGAAAAATTTACCTATCGTCTCCCTCTTGGGCGTGGTCTTTTACCTCGATTTCCTGGACGTCTTCTATTTTCAAACCTTTTCTTCTTCGGTTTCAGGTTACCCAATCTTGCTTGATTTGCCCCAAAAGCAATGCCTAACCCAAATCCAATTGTTAATGGCTGAATATCAACATTCGTTACACTTGATTCAATTATTAATTTACTGGCTTCCAAAAATACTTTAGTATCTTTTGATACACTCATCATAAAACCAGCTTTTGCTCCATAAGTTAATGCAGGTGAATCATAAGCACTACTTAAAAAGGATAACCCTCCTGAAATGCCCACATAAGGTCTTACGCTAAACCTAATAGGAATCATATAACAAAATGTGGCTAATCCTGTAGCAGCCTTTAAAGACGGGGTTCCGATCGTTTTACTCTCTGCATCAAAATAATTAGCAGACCCTTCTAATACAAACCCTTCACGCGCAGCAAATGACACTCGCCCTCCAAACGATAAAGTACCTTCAAAATCATCTGATACTATTGTTTGACCTCCATTAGCGCCAATCATAAAAATTGAAGCAAACACGCTGTTTGCTAGGCCTAAAATACAAATAATCAGTAACCAACTTAAACTTTTTTTCATATATTTTCCTCTCTTATTTTTATAGTATCATCATAACGTTTTTTTTCTATGTTTCATATGCTTAATTTTTAATGCTACTTACCTTATCTTACTATTTATCTTCTTAACATTTTTTTATGCTAACCTATAAGCATTCCTCTCTGTCTCATCAGCACTATAGACAAGTTAGCCTAAAACCCCTTAAGATACGCTATCTATGAGTATAAAAAAAATAGATATTATTG
>MDSY01149995.1_pt1 | contig 30218 bp, 29 predicted proteins | sample 811131 | NCBI WGS metagenome assembly MDSY01 (sample SAMN05326643, study PRJNA326480) | marine metagenome | isolation source: seawater | place: Atlantic Ocean: South West | collected 2010 | reverse complement strand
CCTCTAGGAATGGTTGACAGTGGTTTTATGGTGCCAGAAGAGAAATTAAATAGGTTTGCAGCTAATTATGGTCCTCTAGTTGGAAATATGATGTTGATGGATGACCCAGAAAAATCAGGTTATAAAACTCCACCCCAACTTGAATCTGGAGGAGGAGGTCTTGTTAGTACGGCTGAAGACTATATGAGATTTGCTCAGATGTTACTAAATAAAGGAGAATATGAAGGCAAAAGATACTTAGGCAAGAAAACAGTTGAGTTTATGACTGCAGATCATGTGGGCTCTGATAGAGCGGGTGAAGGCTTAACTTCATTATTTAATATGTTAGGAAGTGGTTATGCTGTTAAAGGCATGGGATTTGGAGTTACGGGATCCGTTGTAGTTAATCCAGCGCTTGCTGCATTACCTGTTTCTGAGGGTGTTTATAGTTGGGGTGGAGCAGCTAGTACTCACTTTTGGATTGATCATAAAGAGGATCTTTTAGGTATAGTTCACACGCAATTATTGCCAGACGGGACCTATCCAGTAAGAGAACTTATGCAATTAACTACTTATCAAGCCTTAATAGATTAATATCTTAAGAAATTTTCCATTGGGCTGGCCTAGGTCTCTTTCCAACCCATATAAAATGATGACAAATCATAGTGGGATCAACGTACTTTGGTCTATTTAAAATTTCTAGGTTCTTCTGGCTGCAATAAGAATCAATCTCTTCTTTAGAGTCAGCTATTAGATAATGTCTAACTTTAGATTTATCTATTGCCCTTGCTAACTCAGTCATGGTTTCTGATCACAATATTTTAGTTCGTTTCTACACATATTCTTTTTTTCTAGTATTTCTTTATTTAACCTCTCTAAGTCTAATTCTTCAATAGACCTATGTCCTGACCATTCACCCTCTTTAATTTTATATGCTTCAAATCTTAAATTACAGTCTAACTTTCTGTTGCTTATTTCTTTCTTAATTTCTTTAAGATAGTTAAACCTTACAGAATCTGGTGCATTAAATAGTCTTTGATAATTAACTGGAAAACATAAATCAAAATCGTTGGTTCTTTTACTAATTGATTCAACTCCATAGTTCGAATAGTAGGACTGGCAACCTATAAAGCTTAGTAAACAAAAAAATAAAGTTATTAGATTAATTAAATACCGATACATTTATCTGTCGTTTAAATTTAGAGTGACGATGTTCAAAAAGAAAAATGCCCTGCCAAGTACCCATATCTAGACTTTTATCTCTTACGGGGAGAAGTAGTGAAGATACTGTCAAAGCATTCTTTATATGTGCAGGCATGTCATCCGGTCCCTCAAGGTTATGGAGGTAACTATTAGATTCAGGTACAAGTTGTTTAAAAAAATTATTTAAATCTGTTAGCACATCGGGGCTGGCATTTTCTTGAATTAATAGAGAAGCTGAAGTGTGTTTAATAAACACATTACATAAACCTTGATCTGTAGAAGATTGAGAAACTATTTCTTCTACCTGGTTAGTTATTTCTATTAACCCTTGTCCACTAGTAGAAATGGAAAAATCTCTTTGATACATTTAAAAAATATACCTAATAAGTAAAAATAAAACAGAAGGTGCTAATAAACACCCTAAGCCTGTATAAAAAGTTGCTGTCATAGCTCCATAAGGTACCAGTTTTGGATCTACTGCTGCAAGTCCAGCAGCAACTCCACTATTAGTTCCCATCAACCCTCCAAATATCATTGCTGATTTAGGGTTATTCAATCCTATATAAGGTGCCATTAATGGGGTAGCAACCATAACCAATATAGATTTAACTAGTCCTGCTGCGATGCTTAATGCCATGATCTCAGAAGAGGCACCTAAAGCTGTTCCAGTAACAGGTCCTACCAGAAAGGTGACTGTTCCAGCTCCTATGGTTGTAATATCAACTGGGTCTTGATAACCAAAAAGAGAGGCTATAACTGCTCCAATTACAAAAGATAAGATAACTCCAATAAAAAGAGACAAAATCCCTACTCTTCCAGCTCTTTTTAATTCGGAGGTGTTGACCCCATAAGCAGTAGCAACAATAGCAAAGTCCCTAAACATTGCTCCTCCTAAAATAGCTAAACCAGATAATATTTCTATATCAGCTAAGCCCTTCTCACCACCTGTTAAATATCCTCCGAAATAGGCAAGAATTAAACTAATAATGATGGCAATGGCTGAGCCATGAAATTTACCCTTAGTTAATTTTTTAGATAGGAAATATGAGAACCAAATAATTACACCGACGACTAGAAAGGCAGTAATGATTCCATTTTTTACAAGGATTGAATCTATGATTTCTAACGGGTTCATTTTTTTCCTACCTTAGTTAGAAGCGGAATCAGTAAAAATGAAATAAAGACAGCTAAGAAACCAGAAACTAGTGCCACACCTCCAGCATCCAAGGCTGAAAAAACATTCTGTTTAGCAGCCATTGCGACAACGATAGGAATGTAAATAGCACTCCAAAAAGTTATCCCTTTTTCAGTTATTGGAGGCAGAAGAATTTTCTTCTTCAGATAAGCAGAAAGCCCTATCAAAAGAAGCATGGCTATACCAACTCCACCAAGATTAGCTTCTATTCCTATTAATCTTCCTAAAAGCTCTCCTAAAAAAAGTCCGCTAATGAAGCAAAAAGCTAATAAAGTGACTCCATAGATAACCATGTTTTAGTTAAAGTCCTAATTATCTAACTCAAATACAAGGAGCACATTACCTGGGAGTTGGCCATGGGTCCCATAACCACTCACAACAATTAACTGATCTTGAGTTATAACTGGCCCAGCTATATCCATGGAACCTCCGAAAGCTAATGATCCATCTACTGTTTTTTTGAAAATTCTTAGGGTATCAAATTCCCATAAATACTTTCCCGTCTCCTTTCCTATGCCATAGAGTCTTCCATCTAAAGCTCCGGCAAAAACAACATCGGATCCAACTGACGGAGGTGCAGAGAAGCCCTTAAAACATCTACCATTATATGACGGTTCCTTTTCTACTAATTCATTTCGTTTCTTACAATCATCATCGAGAGGAAAAGTCCAAATTATTTCACCTGTGTCTATGTTCAAAGCATAAACTCCAGGCTTAGGGTCCCAATCGTATTTTCTTCCAGCCTCTCTATCAGAATTAGCAACATAAAGTCTTTTGTCATCAGTTGCCATGCCAGTATGAATACCTCCAAGCACTCCACCCATTCCAACCCTATTCTTCCAAATGATTTCTCCATTGCTTGGTTTAATTCCAAATGCCCAGCCTGATTTCTGACCAGCCAGATATATTTCCTCTTTGTTACTAGTAAATGATTTGATAACAGAAGCACCGAAATCAAAATCAGGTCCGTTTTCAACAGGACATCCCCATTTTCTTGCCAGAGGCACTTCACAAGCTACGTTGTGCGCATCCCCTGCTAAGGTTTGGGTAGACCACACTCGTTCACCTGTAGTTAAATCGAGAGCTATGATTGCATCACTAAATTCTGATGCCGGTGACTGGGTATTTTGTCCTGTTCCAAAAAAAACTAGGTTACTTGTCAGGTCTATTCCTGGAGTATTCCAAACAGCTGACCCAGCCGGTGCATATTTTTTTGTTCTTGTAAGCCTTACCTTACCTACATACTCAGATGGCTTTTCAACTCTGTGATACCAAATTAATTCACCGGTCTCTATGTCAACTTTGGCAATACCTCCGCTGGTAGTACAGCATTCATAAGTAGGGTTTAATGGAGCAACAGTTTCCACCGTTGAAATAGGGACAATAAGATGCGAGTTAACTATAGAAATTGAACCGGAAGAAACATTCCATTCCGATTCTCTTGGTAATTGCGTTTTCCACAATAGTTCACCCGTAAGCAAGCCTAGCTTGTAGGTAATTAACTCTTGATCAACCGCAAATACATAGGATCCAGCCTCTTTGGTATAAGCTGGAGACACCCTAAATTCAGAAGGACTTTTAAAGGCCCAGAAAGTACAACCTGTGTCAGAATCCAAAGCGTATAAAGTATCTTTTGAGGCCGCCAATATTAGATTCCCGATAGCTATAGGCTGAGATCTAGCATTAAATCCCTTTAAGCGGAATGACCACTTCAACTTAAGATTCTTTATATTAGAAGAATTGATATTTGTTTCTTTTTGATATCTCTTATTAAGTGGACCATTGCCCTTGCTTGTCCAATTTAGACCTAGTCTTAAATCAGAATCAGTTAACTGTCTTGAACATTTAACAAGCGAAGACTCTGCTGTTGAACTGATATAAGTAGCTATTTGATTTATTTCATCTTTAGAAAGATGCTTTGCTTGCTCTTTCATTTTTCCTTCTGTCATAACAGCAACTAGTTCACGCTGTGTTGCCATTGCCATAGTTTCTATGGATGCAATATTGAGAGACTTGTCTTCATGGCAAGCCGAACAGTTATTTTCACTAAGTTTTCTACCTGGTGGCTCATCTTCTAAAATCCAGGCTTCAGCTATAGAAATGGGAGAAAAAAAGATCAGACTAATTAGAAGGAAACAAAACTTGTCTTTCATTATTGGTGTTTTCTGACAGTAGAATTATTTAGTTTACTTTAAGAATAACTTTTCCAAAAGTTTGATTACTTTCCATTAACTTATGGGCTTTATCTACTTCTTCTATAGGGATTACTGTATCAATTATGGGTTTTATGTCTCCGGATTCTAAGGAAGGCCATACATTCTCCTTAAGGTTATTCATAATCTCAGTTTTCTTAGGAATGGGTTGCGCTCTTAGAGTTGATCCAATAATTCTTAAACGCTTCATCATTAAAAGCCCTAGATTGACAGAAGTTTTAGCACCTCCCATTAGGCCTATCATTACCAATCTCCCTTCTAAGGCTAAGCTCTTCATATTATCTTCTAAGTAATTCGCTCCTACTGGATCCAAGATTACCTGGACGCCTTTATTGTCAGTCCATTTTGCTACTGCGTCAGCAAAGTTCTCTTCATTTCTAACAGTCCCTCCTTCAGCGCCTAGCCCTATACATCTAGAGATCTTTTCTTTTGTACCGGCTGTTACAAAACAAGGATTGTCCTTAGCCTTGCAGATTTGTATGGCAGCTGTACCAACGCCACTGGCTCCGGCATGTATTAGAGTTTTCTCCCCATCTGAAAGGTTAGCTTCCATGTAAAGATTAAAATAAGCCGTTGCAAATACTTCAGGTAATGCTGCTGCTTGTTCAAAACTGAAACCTCTAGGTACTTTTAAAACCTGGCCTGATGGTACGGAAACTTTTTCAGCATAGCCCCCGCCTGCTAACAGAGCACATACTTCATCTCCTTTTATAAAATTTTTTACTTGCCCACCTACTTCTTCAACTATTCCTGAGCATTCAAGTCCAAGAATATGGCTTGCTCCCGGTGGTACCGGATAATTTCCGCTTCTTTGTAGTAAATCAGCTCTGTTTATTGCAGAGGCTTTGATACGAATAAGTACTTCATCTTTTTTTAAATCAGGATCAGGATTTTCTTTCCAGAGTAAGTCGTTTCCTTCTTGTGATATAGCTTTCAAAACTGAATTATCTTGACGATCAAGAGCCTAACTTAATTTCCGTCAAAAACTCCAGTATTAACTTTTAAAACAGCTGATAAGTTGTTTATTTCATAAGTTTTACCATTTACCTTTACAGGCAAGTAAATAACTCTTTTAGTTAGTCCTGTTGTCCAACGGTAAGCATCCCTTCTGTTCATTACGCCTTCTAATGAAATTATTTCAATGTCTCTTACTCTTCCTTTTTCAGAAATCTTATAAGAGAACTCAAACTTTGATTTACCTATGGGTAGATCTGCTGGTATTTCTTCTCCTTGAATCTTACGAATCGTTTTAGGGGTGCAAAAAACACGCTTACAAAAAAGGGCTGGATCACTATCAGGAGGATACAACATCATCTTACAAGAATTTCCTTCGCACTTTAGACAAGAATCAAATCCTCGTTCTCTGAAGGTTTGAATCTTTTCATCATTATCTTCTCCCAAAGCACTATCAAAATTACATTGCATAAAATTAGAAGCATAGATATTTTCTAGAAAAACCAGTAAGAAAAAAGGGATTATTATTTTTTTTATCATAAGCTGTATTTATAGGTTTATTTTAAGTTCTTTTTATAAATTTCTCTAAAGATTATTTTTGAGATTCTTTAAGGGGTTTTTTGTTGCAGGTTTTGATTTACTGTCTTGTTTAATAGATTCAAAGCCATAATGTTTGGCCATATAATCTAAATATGCCTCGTCCTGCTCAGGGTTGAGCATAAAAGTAAGCCTCGAAGGTATAGTTTCTATATAAGAAACAACAATATTTCTTTCTTGCTTCTTTAATGAAGATTCAATTGTTTGCATTCGTTTATCAATTTCCAACGAATACGATTTATTAGCTGCCCAACCCACGAAGCCATCAACTGTAACCAGCAAACACAACACTATAGCCGCAATGTTCAATGCAATTTTGCTTTCATCCGATCCTTTATCTTTTGTTTTGACTAATCTCTTGGCAGCTATAAGAAAAAATAAAGTTGCTACAAATGTAGTCCTAGGTGAAGCAAAGTAAGTAAGAAAAAACATTGGCATAAGGCTAAAAAAACCTGCTAATAACCACGGTACAGATTTATTTAGATTAGATTTATTTAGACTTGATACACTGCTTAGAATAATCAACATAATCCCAAGCCAGAGAGCAACACCTAAATTACCTGTACCGCCATTAAAAAAAGAACCACCAAAATAAAAAATAAACTGTATTAAAGAAGATAAGAATCCAATTTCTGGAGCTTCTGTCAATCTAGCATAATTTCCTGGTGCGCTAATTACTAAAATAATTCCAAGAAGAATCCCTGAAATTCCTATTAATAAGCCTATAGGTATTTGTCTTATAAGGTTCTTTCTTTTTAATTCAAGAGTCCAAAAAAACAACATTAAAATTATCGCCGCAGATACTTGTAATCCGCAGGTACCAATAAGAAATGAAAATAAGAAGAGAGGTAAAATAAGAATGTTAGAAAAGTTTAACCTCTGATGATTTATTATTAAATTCTTGATTTTGTAAATATAAGATAAATAAATTACAGCAATTAAAGAACTAAATAGATAAACCGAGCCTGTAAGCCAAGCGATGGTTTCTCCTGGAACGGGTAAAGCAAGCCATAAAATAGATGAGAATATTAAAAAATCTCTGAAAGTTGTACCCCCTCTGAAAGCATTCTGTTCAGTAGCTAGATAAAAGGAGAAAAATGAAAGAGCTACAAATGAAGGAAAAGAAATAATCTTAAAAATAATTATAGAAAATTCATTATTTAAGAATGCGCCCCAAAGAAGAATGTGAAAAAGATTGCCTATCCACTCATTATAGGTATTAAGAACAAACTGCTTCAGAGAACCAGCCTCATTTAAGTTCCATAAAAAATGTCTATCATCACCAACAAGAGGATGCTCCCAGATAGCTAAAAAACAAAGAAAGCTTGCTAAAAAGGCAATAAAAATTTGTATCTTGTAAAATGAAAGTCTCATTCTTATTTTCTAATACTTAGTTAATAAATTTATTATAAGTTGATTAGGAATTAAAGATTCTAAAAGTTATAAGAAATGAAAGAAAATTTTAGAGAACTCACAGGAACAAAAGTTTTAATAACTGGTTCAACTGGATATATTGGCAGTAACTTGCTAAGAAGGCTTAAAGATTTAGATTGTAAAATCTTTGCTCCTATATCAGAACTATCATTTGAAAAAATAAGTAATACTAAAACTAAATCAATTCAGTATATTTCTTATGATGGCACTTATGAGTCCTTAAAAGAACTTGAAGATGTTGATATTGATTATGTCTTTCATTTAGCTGCTTACCAAGGAGATGACAAGAATGAAGATGATATAAATCAAATGATTGATTCTAATTTTAGATTTGGCTTTCACGTCTTACAAATATGCAAGAAGGTTAATCCAAGGTTGTTTATTAATACAGACTCTTATTTCCAATTTGATGATAAGGGTAAAAAATGGCCCAGAAATATTTATTCTATAACTAAGCAAGCTTTTAGCGATATTCTTGAATCTTCCGGTACAAAAAATTTCAAGATTTGTTCTTTAGTTCTATTTGATGTTTATGGTCCTAAAGACCCTAGAAATAAAATTTTTACTAGATTAGAAAAAGCGACATTAAATAAAAAAGAAGTGTTAATGACTAAAGGGGAGCAGGAGCACTACTGCGTTCATGTAATCGATGTTGTAAATGCATACTGCCAAGTAGTAAAGAACTATTCAACGAATCAGAGCGCCTTTAAGAGATATTGGGTAGCAGGAAAAGGTCTATCCTTAAAGAAAGTTATTGATAAATGGATGATCTCAACTCAACACAAACCAAGAATCCTTTGGGGTGAATTAGAATACTTTCCCAATCAAATACTTAAACCTCACATAGGAGAAAAAATTCCTGGATGGAAAATTCAAATAAAATTGGAAGAAGGATTAAAATCTACATTAAAGTAATCAAATGTCTAAGAAATTAATATCGATAGTTATACCTCTTTATAATGAAGAAGAGGTTATAGAGGAGTGTTATTCAGAATTGACCTCAGAATTAAATAAACTTGAAGGGTTTGATTTTGAATTCATCTTTATGGATAACTGCAGCGAAGATCAAAGTTATAAGAAACTTGAAGGTATTGCCAGCAAAGACCCTAGGGTTAAAGGGATTTCTTTATCTAAAAACTTTGGATATCAGAGATCAATTTGGACTGGCTATAAATATGCTCAAGGCGATGCAGCCATAGTGTTCGATTGTGATTTGCAAGACCCTCCAGAGCTTTTAAGAGAATTCATAGAATTTTGGGAACAAGGGTACAAAATAGTATATGGGATAAGAAAAGAACGCAAAGAAGGCTTGGTGATAAACAATATTAGAAGGTTGTTCTATAAAGTTATATCAAAAATTAGCAAGGACCCACTACCCAGAGATGTCGGTGATTTTATGCTTTTAGATAGAGAAATACTTGACCTTATCAAGAAAGTTGAAAACCCTAAAATTTACATTAGAGGGCTTGTTTTTACTTTTGGATACAAAGGTTATGGAATTGAATATGCAAGAGCTTCTAGAACTGCAGGGGTTTCTAAATTTAAGTCAAAAGAGCTGATTAAAATAGCTACTGACGGTATAACCAGCCAATCTACTGTCCCATTAAGATTGTCTCTTTTTGTTGGTATTTTTATTGTTTTTCTATCTTTAGTTATGATTATTGGATACTTAATTCTAAAGATATCTACTGGGAATTCTTTACCTGCAGGTTTTACAACCCTTGTTATTCTTTTGCTTATCTCTATATCACTTAATGCTATTTTCTTGGGGATATTGGGAGAATATATTTCTAGAATGTATGAGATTTTATTAAAACCCCCAATGTCTATTGTAGAAAAAACAATAAATTTTTCTGAAAAAGAAGAGTCTGATTAGTTAGTCGACATTACAAGCAAAGAGAGGTGATTTAGCTAGAGCAGCGAATCTATTTAAGTGGAGCGGGATACGAGAATTGAACTCGTCTCTCAACCTTGGCAAGGTTGCGTAATTCCACTATACCAATCCCGCTTATTAACAGTATTATAAAACTAATCCTAACTTCTCTACAGACTTTCTATACCTTGGAAGCGATACTTTAAAGAAAAAAGCTGAAATAGGTAAAACTATAAGACCTGTTAAAGACACAGCTATACCTAACTTGGTAGAATCTAAGAAAACAAAATCTGTAAAGAAAGCAGTTAATTGAGGGCCAAGACTCAAGCCAAAAGCCATCATTAAAAAAGCATGGATAGCTGCCATTTGACCTTTAACTTTTCCACTGCTAATTCCACTTACTGCTAATAATCCTAGCGGAGCAAAAGAACTTATAAAAAATAAATACAAACCTATTAATATCCAAGTAAATAGTTCTGAGTCCATTAAGGGAGCTAAAACAACAGGTGGCAGAGCAAGTAGAGATGCAATCATTGCTGCTCTAACAGGTGCATCCTTGTAATCTCTACTTCTCAAAAAATCTACAGCAGCGCCTGCCATTATAGTTCCTGTTATTGAGCTAATTATAGTTATTAATCCTAGGAGAAAGCCAACTTCAGATAACGATAAATCATAAGTTCTTACCATCATTGATGGCGCCCAAAAAGTAAAAGAATAAAAAATTAGAGCCATAAATACTAATCCTGCAAACATCGGTATTAAAGATTCTTTATGGTCTTTAATATGGGAAAAAACATCTTTAAAACTTTTTTCTGTTTGGTTATCCTTATAAGAATCTAATCGTGGGGGTTCTTTTAAAAAAAATGCACCAAGGGCAACAAATAATCCTGGAATACCTACGAACATAAAAGTAGCTTGCCAAGGCTTAAGGTAGCCAATAACTGGTAGGGTTATTCCTCCTATCTTAGTTAAATAATCAATTAAGAACCCTCCTCCTAATAAAGTTATTCCTATTCCTATATAGACACCTGCTGTAATAAAGCCCATAGGTTTCCCTTGTTTGTTTTCTGGGAAATAATCACTTACTAAAGAAACGCTAGTTGGGGCCATAACTGCCTCTCCAACAGCAACACCTACTCTTGCCCCGAATAATTTTGTAAATGAATTGGCTAATCCTGCCAAAGCAGTCATTAAAGACCACAAAAAGATCCCTGTCCCCAAAACCTTAGTTCGGTTATATCTGTCAACCGCATAACCTATTGGAAGTGCCATGACTGCATAGAATATTGAAAAGGCAGCCCCACCAAGCAGCGCTATTTGTGAGTCAGATAGATTGAAGTCCTGTTTTATAGGCTCAACCAACATTGAAGGAATTTGTCGGTCAATGAACGCAAATACCTGAGCCAGAGTCATAATTGCTACGGCAGAATAACCATATTTTTTTTGGGGATACTCTTTGAAATTCATAAGCCAAAATATTTAGGCGGCTAGTTTAGATTAATTGAATAGAATAATGAGGATTATATGAATTTTAGATATTCTTACTAAAACATATTAAAATTTATCATTATGCTTAGAGAGGAGCAAATTAGATTACTTAAAGGACTTATTTCTTACCAAGAGTCTGGCGCTAATGTTGATGCAGGAGGGATAATACAAAACCCCTCAAACACTTACACTTGTGAAGACAGATTTAAAAAGGAATGGGATACTTTTTTCAAAGACTACCCTCAAGTTGTTGGCATGACAGGTGACTTACCTGAACCTGGAACTTTTTTTACTAGAGAAGATTTTGGTATACCCATACTTGTCACTAGAGATGAAAAAGGAGACTTAAGGGCATTTGCAAACATATGCGCTCATAGAGGTGTGATTGTTGAAAATGATGCCAAAGGTAAAAAAGTAAAATTTTCCTGTCCTTTCCATGGCTGGACTTACAACAGTTCAGGTGAATTAGTTGGATTTCCTAAGCCTGATCATTTTGGTGAAATTGATAAATCTTGTTACGGATTAACTGAATTACCAAGTTTAGAAAAATATGGTCTTTTATGGGTTCACCCAAATCCTAAAGGTGATATAGATTTAGATAAATTGTTTGATAAGAGATTAAGAGATGATTTTGAAGCCTGGGGCTTCCAGAATTTAGTATTAACTCATGAAGAAGAATATGTCACTGAAATGAATTGGAAACTTGCGATAGATACTTTCGGAGAAACTTATCATTTTTCAGTGCTTCATAAAGACTCTCTCTTTAATGATTTCCATGGAAATGTTCAGATGTTTGATACGTTCAAACGTAATGCTCGGTTAACTCTATGTACTAGAAATATTGATGTAATGAAACTGGAACCTGAAGAAGATTGGCATATATGTAAAGGTGCTTTTCCTGTCTATTATCTTTTCCCTAATATTATTCTAAATGTTTCAGGAGAAGGAATTATTTTAGTACGAGAATATCCTTTAGATAATTCCCCTCATAGGAGTGTCTCTAAAATCTCTTTTTATTTCTGGCCCCATGTAATTGAGCATCTAAAAGAACTAGGTATTGATCCTTCTAATATAGAAGACAACTATAAAGCACAAGCAAACGACATTAACCCTTACTCAGGATTTGGAGCGATCATTAGAGATGAAGATTATGTTGCTGCTGCCGCTTCACATAAAGGTCTTAGAGCTGGGACCTTAGATTTTACTACTTTCGGTAAAAACGAGCCTGCACTCCACCATTATCATAATACTTATCGAGAAGCTTTAGGCTTAGACCCTTTACCTTTAATTAAGATTTAAATTCTAGTCTTCTTTTATGAAGAATCGGTTCTGTATAACCACTTGGCTGAATTCTTCCTTTCAAAACTAAGTCGCAAGCAGCTTTAAAAGCTACCCCGTCAAAACCAGGTGCCATATTTATATAATCAGGGTCTCCCTCATTCTGCTTATCTACTACAACTGCCATCTTTTTCATGGTTTCCAATACTTGATCTTCGCTACATAAATTATGATGAAGCCAATTAGTCATATGTTGACTAGATATCCTGCATGTAGCCCTGTCTTCCATAAGACCCACATCATTGATATCTGGTACTTTTGAGCACCCTACACCTTGATCAATCCATCTAACTACATAACCCAAAATTCCTTGAGCATTATTATCCAGTTCGTCTTGAATTTCTTTTTCTGACAAAGAGCTGGGGTCATCTAACAAAGGAATAGTTAAGATATCATCTATATCAGCTTCATTCCTCTCTAAAAGTTTCTTCTGAGTTTCTAAAACAGAAACTTTGTGATAGTGAAGAGCATGTAGAGAAGCAGCAGTAGGAGATGGTACCCATGCACAGTTAGCTCCAGCTTGGGGATGAATCATTTTGGTTTCATACATTTCCAACATCTCATCAGGCATAGGCCACATACCTTTACCGATTTGCGCTTTTCCTATGAAGCCAGCTTCTAGTCCTTTATCAACATTCCAGTCTTCGTAAGCATTAATCCAAGGTTGTTGCTTCATTAGTGCTTTAGGAATCATTGGACCTGCTTCCATACTAGTATGGATTTCATCACCTGTTCGATCTAAAAACCCCGTATTGATAAAGATAACTCTATCCTTAGCAGCATTTATACATTCCTTTAGATTTATAGTAGTGCGCCTTTCTTCATCCATAATTCCAATTTTTACAGACAAATGGTCAATCTTTAATTCTGCTTCTATAGCTGCAAAAAGATCACAGGTAAACTTCACCTCCTCAGAGCCATGCATCTTAGGCTTTACAATATAAACACTTCCGGTTCTGGAATTAGACATATTGTTACTTCCTGAAATATCGTGTTTAGCGATACAAATAGTAAACATCGCATCCATAATTCCTTCTGGAATTTCCTCTCCGGACTTAAGTAAAATAGCTGGATTAGTCATTAGGTGACCAACGTTCCTAATCAGCATCAAACTCCTTCCTGGTAAAGAAAACTCTCTACCTTCTTTGTCTAAATATTCTCTGTCGGAGTTAAGTTGTCTTGTTAGCTCAGAATCGCCTTTTATAAAAGTTTCTTTTAAATCTCCTTTCATAAGACCTAACCAATTTTTATAAACTATAACTTTGTCTTCTGCGTCAACAGCTGCTACTGAATCCTCACAATCTTGTATAGTTGTAACGGCTGATTCTATTAAAATATCCTTTATTCCTGCAGGATCATCTTTTCCAACTGAGTCTTCTTTATCTACTTGAATTTCAAGATGTAAGTTATTGTTTTTAAATAGAATTCTAGATGGGTTTTCAGGTTCACCATTAAACCCTATAAACTTACTTTCATCTTTAAGCCCAACCTTAGATTGATTGGAAAGGGTTAGCTCTAATTTGCTATCATTTACTTCAAATGAAGTTACATCTCTAAAATTGCCAGTTTCTAATGGTATGATTTCATCAAGAAAAGTTTTAGAAAAATCTATAACTTTATTACCTCTTTCTGGATTATAAGCCCCTGCCCTTTCTGCACCTCCATCTTCAGAAATCATGTCAGTTCCATATAGAGCATCGTATAAACTTCCCCATCTTGCATTTGCTGCATTTAAAGAAAACCTTGCATTCATTACTGGAACTACTAACTGAGGTCCAGCTATATGAGTTATTTCAGGGTCCACGTTAGTTGTGGTTATCTCAAATTCCTTTACCGACTCCTCCCAGTAACCTATCTTTTTTAGAAAAGATTTATACTCATCATGATTGTGTTCTTGACCTTTTCTATCTAAATGCCATTTATCAATCTGTTTTTGTAAATCCTCCCTATGTTCTAGTAATGAATTATTTAAAGGAACAAATTCATCAGCAATCTTATTAAAAGATGACCAAAATTCTTCTTTGGACACATCAAGGCCTGGAAGAATTTCTTTTTCTAGTAAATCATCTAACTCCCTGGTCACCTTTAAATTTCCATATTGAATACGTTCCATTGCTCTTTCCTTCTAATTAGTGTTATGAAATCTTAGTTACTTATTTTTTTATAGTTTAAAAGAGTATATCCTAGTATTTCAAGATTGAATCATGTCAGGAGAAAAAAAGAAAAAGGTAGGTATTACTGAAGTAGTCTTGAGAGATGGACATCAATCTCTTTTAGCTACAAGAGTTACTTTGGCAGACATGCTTCCAATTTGTAGACAATTAGATCAGGTGGGCTATTGGTCTATTGAGTCTTGGGGCGGAGCAACCTTTGATGCTTGCATAAGATATCTTGATGAAGATCCCTGGGAAAGACTAAGGGCTTTTAAGAAAGCCATGCCGAATACAAGACAACAAATGTTGTTAAGAGGAAGAAATTTAGTTGGCTATAAACATTATTCTGATCAAACAGTTTCCTCATTCATACAGAAAGCAAGTGAAAACGGAGTGGATGTTTTCAGAATATTTGATGCTTTAAATGATTTTGAAAATATTGAATTTACCTTAAAACAAGTAAAAGAGAATGGTAAACATGCCCAAGGTGCCATGGCTTATACAACAAGTCCTGCTCATAATCTAAATACTTGGATTGAATACGCAAAAAAAGTAGAAGGTGTGGGTGCGGACTCTTTTGCAATAAAAGACATGTCAGGTATTTTAAAACCTTACGATGCCTTTGAGCTAATAACTAAGCTTAAAGAAACTATTAGCATACCCATTCATATGCAGACACATGCAACTACTGGATTATCTACTGCCACTAACCTAAAGGCTATAGAGGCTGGAATAGATAATATAGATACATCCATTTCTTCTATGAGTATGACTTATGGACATTCCCCAACAGAAACTTTAGCAAGCATATTTGAAGGTAAAGATCAGGATTTTGAGTTAAATATGGATTTACTAGAAGAAATTGCGGATCATTTTAAATTAGTTAGAGATAAGTATTCTGAATTCGAAGGCACTTTAAGAGGAGTAGACTCCTCAATGCTTCTAAAACAAGTACCTGGTGGCATGCTTTCTAATTTAGAGTCGCAGCTAAAAATACAAAAACAAGAGGGAAAACTAGAAGAAATAAAATCAGAGATTCCAAAAGTAAGAAAAGATTTTGGGTTTCCTCCTTTGGTAACACCAGTTTCACAGATAATTGGTGCCCAATCTTTATTGAATGTTACCGAAGGATCTCGTTATAAAAGCTTAACCTCAGAATCCAAGTATTTACTTCTTGGACATTATGGTGAACTTCCAGGAGAAGTTGACAAAAACTTATTAAGTTCAATCGAAGAGGAAAAAATACAAAAAGAACCTCATGAAGAAATTGGAGAAAAAAAGGAAGAATTTAAAAATCTCTGTATTGAGAATGGTCTCCCTGATTTATCCGAAAACCTCGAAAGTCTTTTAACTTATATCCTTTTTTCTAATATAGCTATTCGATTTTTTAAGAGTAGGAGTTTTGGCTAAAATACATTTCTACCTTGTTCCTTGACCATCATCTATCTTAATAAAAGTTCCAGTTACACACTCTGAAGAAGGAGAAACTAGGAATAACAATGTTGAATCCATCTGAGCAGGATCGCATATTCTTTTCCTCGGAAAGCTTTTACTAATATCCCCTATTCTTTCTAACATTCCATCAAGCATTTCTGAAGAAAAGCACCCAGGAGCAATACAGTTCACATTAATGTTATATCCTGCCCATTCAGTTGCTAAAGCTTCTGTTAATCTAACAACGCTTGCTTTAGTTATAGAATAAAGAGAAGCTGCGGATTGCGGTGAAGTATTAAAGGCAGCCATAGAAGAGATGTTTACAATTCTTCCTGGTGCCTTTTTATCTATGAGTTTTCTTGCTACTTCATTAGAAAGTAAATAAAGACCAACCAGATTGGTATCTACTACTTTATCTATTAATTCATCTGTTTGTTTTATTGCCCATTGTGCATCAGGGATACCAGCATTGTTAATCAAAGTATTTATAGTACCAAGGCTATCTTCTGTCATCTTTACAGCATTTCTAATACTGTCTCTATTAACCATGTCTATAGGTATGGGCTCACACACCCCTCCTTCATCCCTAATTTCTTTTGCTAAGACTTCTAGCTTATCTATTCTCCTAGCTGAAATAGCTACTTTAGCTCCACACTTAGCCAATACCTTTGAAAATCTATAACCTAACCCAGAAGAAGCACCAGTAACTAAAGCTACCTGATCACTTAGGTCTATAGAAAAATTTGGATTAGAAAAGTCAGTCATTTTATTCTCCTTTGTTGCGAAATTTTATATAGAAACTAACTGGTACAGACTTACTTATACTAGGAAGTCCAGCAACTGTTCTTAGAGACTCTAATCCTTCGGTTAAACCTAAATTCTCAACATTTAAAATGACAGGCTCTGTGCTAGAAACTATAAAAATATCTTTAGCTAATCTAGTAACCTTGAATTTAACTCTGGTTTCTATATCTTTGTTTTTAAGAAGTAGCCTACCTTTTACTTCCTTATTTCTGAAATCCCCAATCGATAAATTTAGATATTTATCTAAATCTACTTGTAAATAAAAATTGGCAGTAGGGAAAATTTGAGTCTCAAATAAAAGATTTCTCATTCTCTCATTTCTAATTGGAATAAGGGTCTCAAGACTGTCTAAGTTTATGACAAGATTAGCTTTTCCATTACTATCAATTGATCCTGACATTTCCTTAAAAGAATGTATTTCAGCAAAATCAACGGCCTTAAATGATACAAAATTTAGATGGGAATCATCATTAACCAATTCCCAATCTGAGAAGGCTATAGAGGGTAGAGCTAGTAAAAAGACTAAAAAAGTTTGGATTCTTATCTTTTGGCAAATCATACAAAACCTTTTATCAATATTATCGTAAACTTTAAACCTGTTTTTATGAAAATGGTAATAAAATAAAAAGAATGTTCTTAAAAAAAATAGTTTCAGCCTTTGTTAATTCAATGAATGGAATCTTAATGGCTTTAAGAGAAGAATTCTCATTTAGAATAGAATTTATATTTGCTGTTTTCTTCATACCTTTGTCTTTTATTTTAGGTGAAAATAAATTTGAGATAGTTTTTTTAATTGGGAGCACCCTTCTAATACTTTTAGTGGAACTTCTTAACACTGCGTTAGAGACAACTCTAAACAGAATAGGTTTAGAAGAAAATAATTTAACTAAATATGCAAAAGATTTAGGTTCTGGAGCTGTTTTAATTTCACTCTTAATCTGGTTGGCTACTTGGTTTTTAATAGTTATATACTAGACAAAGTTATCATAAGGCCTTAAAAGGTATTGTTTATAGGGAAATTTTGAATGCATCCTCAAGAATCAGTTTCAATGCGCACCAAGCTTGCTTTTGGTGTTGGTGCTTCTGGTGAAGCAGCAACTTTATGGATGTTCAATGCATTATCTTTTTTCTTCTATAATCAAATTTTAGGGCTTCCTGCTCATCTTGCTGGTTTAGCAACTACTATTGCCATAGTATTTGATGCTATTACAGACCCAATTATGGGATCCATTTCTGATAGATTCAGATCTAAGTACGGTCGAAGGCATCCTTTTATGTTTGCTGCTCCTGGACCTATACTAATTGCACTGTTCTTTATTTTTAACCCTCCTGATTTTGTAAACACCACTTTACAACTTTTTGCTTGGTACACATTTTTTACAGTACTTCTTAGGGCAAGCCTTACTCTTTTTACAGTTCCACACCTGGCTTTGGGAGCTGAACTTTCTGACGATTATCTCGAAAGATCTAAGGTAATGAGCTATAACGTCCTGTTCATTTACATTGGTGGTGCTCTTATGCACATTTTTGCTTGGTTTGTTATTTTTAATAACTTCGAGGGTGGCCAAAGAAATATCGAAGCCTACACGCCTATTCTTATCTATGCCTCAGCTTTAATCGTTTTTTGTCTTTTTGGATCTTCTTGGTTTACTAGAGATCAGATTCCTAATTTAAAAAAGCCTCCTAACGACGGAGAACGAATAGGTTTTATTAGACTGATGAAGGACATGAGAGGTGCCCTATCAAATGAAAATTATTTAAACCTACTCTTGGGGCTTTTCTTCCTCTCAGTCTTAATTGGGACTCATGAAACCCTTAGCCTATATATGGTTACTTTCTTTTGGGAGCTAACACCAAATCAGATAGGCTTCTTAATCATTAGCAATCTTTTTGGATACGCTGCAGGATTTGTTTTAGCAGCCAAGTTACATGGAAGATTTGATAAACGAGCTACAATCGTTACTACTTGTCTTACCCTAAGTATTTTTTGGTCAGCAGCTGTAACATTGAGGCTCTTCGATTTAGCTCCACAAAATAGCACTTGGGAATTAGTTGTATTTATTATCTTTCTTGGCTCCTTTTCATCAGCAAGTGGAGCTATCTTAAACATAAGTGTTATGTCTGCCCTTGCTGATATAGCTGATGAAAATGAACTTAAAACAGGTTTAAGACAAGAAGGAATATATTATTCAGCAAGAGCTTTTTTTGGGAAAGCGTCTAATGGTATCGGGCATCTAGTAGCAGGCTTTGCTTTAACTTACATAGGCTTTCCTGAGAATGCTATACCTGGAGAACTGTCTAGCGAAATGATTTTTAATTTAGGTATTCTAGATGGACCTTTTGCAATGGTCTGGGGCTTAATAGCTGTCTTGTTTTACTATCGCTATGGAATTAATAAAAAATATCACAGACAAATTCAAGAACAGCTAGAAATTAAAAGGAATGCTGAAAACTCTGAAAATTAAGCTTAATCTGTATAATGCGAGGCTGATTTAAATGAAAAAATCATAATTATGAAAAAAAATGTATCAAAAAAAGTGACCAATATGAGAGCTAGGCCTTCCAGAAAGGAGGCAGAGCAAGCGGTAAAAACTCTAATTAAATGGGCTGGAGATAATCCTGAAAGAGAGGGTTTACTTGAAACCCCCAAGAGAGTTGTTAATGCCTATAAAGAATTCTTTAGCGGCTATCATGAAAAACCTGAACAAATTCTCTCTAAAACCTTTGATGAAGTAGAGGGATATGATGAAATGGTTATAGTTAGAGACATATCAATAGAATCTCATTGTGAACATCATATGGTGCCCTTTATAGGCATTGCTCATATAGGCTATATACCCAACCAAAGAGTTGTAGGTATAAGTAAGCTAGCAAGAATAGCTGATGTCTTTGCAAAGAGACTACAAACTCAAGAAACTATGACTGCTCAGATAGCCGATACTATAAATGAAGTTCTAAGGCCTAAAGGGGTTGCAGTGGTTATTGATGCCCAACATCAATGCATGACAACTAGAGGTACCCATAAAACTGAAAGTAGTACTATAACCAGCAGAATGTTAGGGTTATTTAGAACAAACTCTAATACTAGAAACGAATTTATGAACCTTATCGGTTCAGCTAAAAAATAAGTATTGAAGTGTCTGAATCGGACATACCCCTCTTTGGCTTTAATAATTTTATTCTAGCTTCAGGTTCTAAAATTAGGAGAGATATACTTTCTAATCAAGGCTTCTCATTCAAGGTAAAAAAGGCCAATGTTGATGAAGAAGCTTTAAAACAATCAATAAAAGATCTTTCTTATGGAGAGCAAGCAAAAAAATTAGCAGAGGCCAAAGCAGGAAAGGTTAGTAAAACTAATTCAGATGTTTATGTGGTTGGAGCAGATCAAATATGTGTTTGCAATAATGAGATTTTCAATAAACCAGGCAGTTTTGAAGTTGCTCTGAGAAATTTAACTAAATTATCTGGAAATACTCATTACCAATATAGCGGGATCAGTATTCACCTAAATGGAGAAAACGTCTGGTCAGCTTATGAAAAAGCTTCGTTAACTATGAAGAATTTGAATGAACAACAATTAAAGGACTATCTCAAACTAGATGAACCTTTCGAATCTTGTGGTTCGTATAAATATGAGTCACATGGCCATAAACTTTTTTTAAAAGTTGAAGGATCAGACCATACTGTCCAGGGATTGGCATTAGTTTCCCTTTTAAAAGCTTTTAAAAGATTAAGTAACGATTAAAAAAAAGGGTCTCTATCTATAAGTCTTTATAGGCCTCTCAGAGCCTTCCAAAGAGAAAAGTACTTGCCACAATTGAAGAGTCCTAGCTCTGAAATTCGCTGCACTTGAAAGCAACCAAAAAGTCCACATTCTATAAAACTCTTTATTATATTTATCCTTAATTTCTTCATAACTACTTACAAAATTTTCAAACCAACACATTAGAGTTTTATCGTAATGGGTCCCTATATTTTGCCAGTCATCGAAGATGAAAATTCCTTCGCTTGACTCAGCTATTTGCTGTGCAGAAGGCATCATTCCGTTAGGAAAAATATATTTTTCTACCCAAGGATCTGTAGTTGTAGTCGACTCATTTCCTCCTATGGTGTGCAATAAAAAAGCTCCATCATCTTTTAAACAACTTCTAACAACTTGAAAATATTCTTTGTAGTTTTTGTAACCTACAGCTTCGAACATACCTATAGAATAAATAGCATCAAATTTTTCATTCAGATCTCTGTAGTCCATTAACTTAAATTCAACATCTAGATTGTTAGTATTCTGCTTGGCATATTCAATCTGCTCTTTTGAGATAGTAATGCCTAAAACGCTTACACCATAATTTGCAGCTAAATGTTTGGCCGCTCCTCCCCAACCACACCCTATATCTAAGACTTTCATTCCAGGCTTTAAATCCAACTTTGTTGCCACTAAATCGAGCTTTGCTATTTGTGATTCTTCAAGCGAGGTAACTCCTTCACTCCAATAACCACACGTATACATCATGGTTTTATCCAGCATTAATGAAAAAAGGTCATTTCCAATATCGTAATGATGCTCTCCAACTTGAAATGCTCTAGATATGGATTGTAAGTTACTCAATTTACTTTTTACCTTACCTAGGAATAAAGGCACACTTCCTAATTCAATAGATAAGTTATTTCTTAACATTTTTTCTAAGAATAAATCTAAACGATCACAATCAAACCAGCCTTTCATATAACTCTCTCCAAAGCCTAAAGTTCCATTAAGCAGAACATTTCTGTAAAGATTGGGGTTGTGAACTTTAATATCCCAAGGTCTTGAACCATTTATTTGAATATCTACACTGGATAAAAATTCAGAATACTTCTTCTGTAGCATTTCATTTATCATGATATTTTCATTCTAAATTGATTTAAGACACAAAATAAACTAAATTTTGCTATGTAATCCATAAAAATATTATTTATAAGGGGTGTAAATAAGTAAATGAGTACTTCAAACATTGATAAAAAACACAACCAAAAGGATGAAACCTCTTTTGATCCAGATTTTTTAGCAAAAAAATATCTTGAAGAAAGGGACAAGCGGCTTAGAGAGGATGGCAATGATCAATACCTTGAGATAAAGGGAGAATTCTCCTACTTTGCTGAAGACCCCTATGTAGAAGAAGAAATACAAAGAAAACCACTTGAGGATGAAGTCGAAGTCATTATTATCGGTGCTGGTTTTGGAGGTATGTTAGCAGCTGCAAGATTGAAAGAAGCTGGAATAAAAGATTTTAGGATTATCGAAAAAGGAGGAGATTTTGGAGGTACTTGGTACTGGAATAGATATCCGGGTGCATCTTGCGATATTGAGTCATACGTATATTTTCCTCTTTTAGAAGAAACAGGTTTTGTCCCCAAGAAAAAATACACTGATGCTCCAGAAACACTTGAATACTGCCGCGTACTCTCAAAAAAATTTAAACTCTATGAAAAGGCATGCTTTCAAACCGAGGTTACTTCTACTAAATGGGATGAAGACATTCAAAGATGGATAGTTGAAACTGATAAAAAAGACTGCATGAAAGCAAAATATGTAGTTCATTCAAATGGCCCTTTAAATAGACCCAAACTTCCAGCAATTAAGGGTATCAATGACTACAAGGGCCATACATTTCATACTAGCAGATGGGACTATAAATACACTGGGGGTTCATCACATGGCAACTTATCTAACCTTAAAGATAAAAAAGTTGCTGTTATTGGAACTGGTGCTACTGCCGTTCAATGTGTCCCGCATTTAGGAGAAGCGGCTAAACAACTTTATGTTTTTCAAAGAACGCCCTCCTCTATAGATATAAGAAATAATAAAAAAACAGATGAGGAATGGTTAATAAGCCAAAAACCTGGCTGGCATAATGAAAGAAGGAACAATTTTGAATCTCTCTTAACAGGTGCTCCAATAAAAGAGGACTTAGTTTCAGATGGTTGGACTGAAGCATTTAGGTTGCTTTTTGGAAGTATAAGAAGCAGAGCCCCTTCTAAATTAAAAATGCTCTCCTGGGCTTTAACTTCTGTTGCTTCACCTGAAATGTACAAGCTAGGGTTAAAACAATACATGACCAATAAAGCAATGGCCCATATGGATATAAGAAATGCTATGCAAATGGCAGATTATCAAAAAATGGAAAAAGTAAGGTCTAGAGCAGATGAAATTGTTCAAAATAAAGATACTGCTGAATCTTTAAAACCTTACTATAACCAGTTTTGTAAAAGACCTTGTTTCCATGATGAATACCTCCAAACATTTAACCTTCCTAATGTAGAACTAATAGACACTGACGGTAAGGGCTTGAATGAGATTTCAGAGAAAGGGATTGTGTTTGAAGGAAAAGAATACGAAGTGGATTGTATTATTTTTGCAACTGGTTTTGAGGTAGGGACAGATTACAGCAGAAGAGCTGGATATCAAATATATGGTGTAGATGGACTTTCCGTTTCCAATAAATGGCAAAAAGGTCTTTCTACCTTCCATGGAATGCATTCAAAAGGATTTCCAAATTGCTTCTTTTTTGGACCAGCACAGTCAGGCTTTACTGCTACCTATACTTACTCCCTAGATGAGCAAAGTATACATTTAGCATATATCCTTAAATCTGCTAAAGATAGAGGAGCCTCTAGAATAGAGGCCTCGCAAAAGGCTGAAGATGATTGGGTAAAAACCATTATTGAAAAAGCTAGAATAACAGCAGATTTTCAAGAAAAATGTACTCCGGGTTACTACAACAATGAAGGCAAGGTGAACCAGAACCCGCAAAATAATACATATGGAGCTGGCCCTATAGAGTTCTTTGCTTTAATGAAGAAATGGAGGTCAAAGGGAACTCTAGAAGGTCTAGAGTTAACAAGCCCGTAATTATTAAGTTTTCTCATGGAAATTCTTAGTCTTACTCAACCTGTTAGTGAGAAAGAAGTTAGAGAAATGCACGTTATTAATCAGGAAAATATTCCAGAGGTAGGTGGTCTAGCAGATATAAATGATTTTAATGCACGTGTTTGTTGGTCTTCAAATATCTTTACCTATAAATATCAAGATGTCATAAAGGCTTTTGTATTATGCATGCGTGAAGGAGAAGCTTACAACTCACCAAACTATCAATACATCTCAAACCAATTTCAGAAGTTTCTTTATGTTGATCGAATAGCTGTGCAAGAAAAATTTAGAAGAAAGGGTATAGCTGAAAAGATTTATGCAACGGTTATTGAGAAAGGAAAAGAGAATAACCTAGATATTCTCTGTGAAGTAAACACCAAACCTTCAAATGAACCTTCAATGCTTTTCCATAAAAAAATGGGATTTGAAGAGATAGGAACTAATGACTTCGAAAAAAATAGTGTTGTCTACTTAAGAAGACCTTTCTCTAAATAATGAATTCTAGATTAAAAAAAATATTTACAGTTGATCCGTTTAAGGAGATGAATCAAAAAATTCCTGGTGAGGTTTGTAACCTTGAAAAGGGGAAATGGGTTCAAAGTAAAACTTTTAGAAAAGATATACCGGATCCACTAAATGGAAAAGATTTTTTAAATGTTCCAAATACCCTTGAATACAAAGAATTCATAAACAACCTAGACATATGCCCTAAAAGTGGTCTGCACAATCCATTAAAGAATGTAGAGAGATATTTGATGTTAGGGGAAGTATGTGCAAAAACTGCAGAAGTATTAAGAGAAACTGAAGTAGAAAATTATTTCGTGAAATTAATTCAAAGGGTAATGCCCAAAAGTAACTCTCAATGTCTAGGAGAAGTTACAGTTACGAGGGTTTTCTTTGAAAACTTCTCTGGAGATAATGTGCGTTTCTTAGCAAGAAGTTTTTCTAATCCAGGTGATCACTTAGGACAGGAATCATCTGGCTATAGATGGCCTTTTGGTTCTGTATGCATCATTGCACCTTTTAATTTCCCACTAGAGATACCAGCTCTCCAGGTAATGGGTGCACTTTTTATGGGAAATAGACCTTTAGTAAAGGTAGATTCAAAAGTAAGCGTTGTATTTGAGCAGTTTCTAAGATTATTAATTCATTGTGGTTTGCCAGCTGAAGATGTTGATTTTATTAACTGTAAAGGTCAAGTAATGGGTGAGTTAATAAAAAATAGTGAAAATAAAATCAGACTTCTACAATTTACCGGTTCAAAAGAAGTAGCAAATAAATTAGCAGTTGTTTCTAAAGGTAAAATCAAAATAGAAGATGCTGGTTTTGATTGGAAAATTATAGGACCTGATTATGATCCAGAATGGTCAGAATATGTTGCTTGGCAGTCTGATCAAGATGCATACAATGCTTCGGGACAGAAATGTTCAGCTCAGAGCATTTTGTTTATACATGAAAACTGGGAAAAGGACCTTATTCCAAGATTAGTTGATTTAGCTTCAAGGCGAGAACTTAAAGATCTAGATATTGGACCTGTGCTTACTTGGTCGAATTCACAATTGAAGGATCATCTTAATTCCTTACTTAAAATTAAAGGATCAAAGTTGTTATTTGGCGGGGAAGAGTTAAATGATCATTCAATACCTAGTGTCTATGGATCTATTCAACCAACTGCTGTGAAAATTCCTATTAAAGAGCTTTTATCAGATAACTTCGAACTTATAACCAAAGAAGTCTTTGCACCTTTTCAGGTTATAGTCTCATACTCAGATAAAGAAGTAGATAGAATTAAGGAAGCTCTTGAAAATATTACTCAAAACCTAACCGCAGCTATAGTTAGCAATGATACTTTTTTCCAACAAAATATATTAGCTAATACAGTTAATGGAACTACCTATGCTGGAATGAAAGCGAGAACGACAGGAGCACCACAAAATCATTGGTTTGGACCATCAGGTGATCCGAGATCGGCTGGAATAGGAACTCCTGAAGCTATTATCAATACCTGGAGTGCTCACAGAGAAATAATTAAAGATACTGGACCTCAATAAGACTTATTTTTTATTGGGTTTAAGCTCTCCTATCCTAGTTGGTTCAGGCTCAATCATTTCATCAAAACTGCTCTCTATACGGCCATACGCATTCCATACCTTAAACCCAAGCCTAGCTTTCAATTTATCAGAACAAGAATCCCACAAGGATCTATCTAAACCTATAGTTTGATTTTCTTGTTGTCTAAATTGAGGAGCACAAAAGGTTGTTAGAACCCCTAATCTATCTGTATTACCCGAGTTAGCTCCTGTGCCATGCCACAACCTTCCTTCAAAAACCATTAAGGTGCCTTCTTTGCCTAGTGCTTGCTTAATAGGATAATCACTCTGATCTTCTTGATTAGGATGAGCTCCTGTTAGATGAGACCCTGGAACAATCTCCGTAGCTCCATTGGTATCAGTAAAATCTGAAAGCATCCACATACAGTTGGCAACGACTGGAGGAGAGATACCTAAATCAGCATTAGGTTTTAAAAAAGATTCAGAGGCTTTACGGGAAATTTCTGAAGGTCGTAAATAATCATCACCAGGCTTTACAGGTTGTGGCATCCACCATTGATCGGTATGCAAACCCATCCTTACTCCACCAGGCTTAGCAATATTTGCTGAGTGAGTAGATAATATAAAGTCTTTTCCTAGTAAATGACCTACTAACTCATCTACATATGGATGAATCACCATATCTCTAAAACATTGCCCTTTGTTAGCTAACATCCATAGGCGTTGGTTTATTCCACCATTTTCAACTGTAAAAGCGTTTTTATTAACCTTGTTACCTGAAAGATAAATATTTTGATCAAGACCTCCATCTCTAAATGAAAGTCCTTGCTCTTCTTCAGCTTCTGCTTGGTCAGTTAATCTCTGTCTAGCTTCTAGAAGATCTGTCTTGCTAAGAACATCAGGGATTAAGCAAAAACCGAATTTATCTAGGTCTCTTTTTGCCTGATTCAGATCCTTAGTAGCAACAGGACTGCTATCAATTAATCTACTTTCTAATGAAAAATTATCCATTCAAGACTTTTCTTCTAAAGAGGCATCCCTTTCACCAAAATCCCATCCAGCACCATTATTGTCATAATTTCTTAAAATTCTCTTAGCTACTGATTGAACATGAACTTCATCAGGACCATCATAAATTCGAGCTTCTCTTGCATGTCTATACATTAAGCTTAGAGGAGTATCATCAGTTAACCCCTTAGCTCCATGAACTTGTATTGCTCTGTCTATAACATTATGAACCATTTCAGCACCGACTACTTTTATCATTCCTATCTCTATTCTTGCATCATCTCCTTGATCAATTCGTTTAGCTGCATCTAGAGTAAGTTGTCTACTCGCTTGGATCTCACATGCACTATCAAACACAAACTTTTGCATTAATTGTTTTTCAGCCAAGGAGGAACCAAATGTTTTTCTTTCATGTAATCGTTTACACATTAAATCGAAGGCTCTTTGCGCCTGACCTAACCATCTCATGCAGTGGAATATTCTTCCTGGACCAAGTCTTCTTTGGGCAATGATAAAACCATGGCCTCTGGGACCTAAAAGATTTTCTTCTGGGACTCTTACATTGTCATACTCTACTTCGTAATGGCCACCATTAATTCCAAGAACTGGTGTTTCCCTTATTATTTTATAACCAGGATTATCTGTTGGAACTATTATCATGCTAAAAGCTCCATGTCCCGGGGTATCTGGTTCCGTCCTTACCATAACAGTAGTGTAAGCAGCTCGTGCTGCACCGCTAGTGAACCACTTTCTTCCATTTATAACCCACTCTCCATTTTCTAGAACAGCTGCGGTCTGTAACTGAGTAGGATCCGAGCTAGCAGTATCTGGTTCTGTCATGCCAAAACTGGGGAAAATCTCTCCTGCCACCAAAGGTCCTAAATATGCTTCTCTCCATCTATCAGAAGCAAACTCTCTTAACATGATGGAATCCTGTAAGGAGTGAGTACCTAGAGCAACCATTGAGGGTGTAGAGCGTCCTACGACTTCATTTACATAAACATATTCCATAAAAGGCATGCCCTGCCCCCCTATGTCCACAGGATGTCCTAAAGCCCAAAGATTTTTTTCTTTGGCTTTATCCATTAGTTCTTTTAATTTCTTAGTTGATTCTTCGTTCCTTTCGTTTAGGACGTTTTCAACTGGGTATACTTCATTTTCAACAAAGTCTTTAACTTCTGATCTTACTTTTCGCCAATCTCTGCTTACATTCAATTTAATTCTCCCTTTGATTTAATGCTTAAATGTATCTAAATTCAAAAGAATTTACAATTTATGCTCTTTTAATTTCGGTCCATAAAAGTTTGTCATACCAACTCCCAAAAGGATAAGAAAACATCCTGACAGCATTGAAATTGTTATAGATTCATTCAAAAATATATTGGCCCAAACCATTCCGGCTACTGGTACTACAAAAAGAACTGAAGATGCCCCAACTGGCCCCATTCTTCGTATTAAAATTACAAACGCTACATAAGCGAGTCCAGTGCAAAGAAATCCCAGTAAAAGAATACTAATCCATACCTTTCTAGGTAAATCGAAACTAATACCTCCTTCATAAACACTAAATGGTAAAAATATAATCGTTCCTACGATTAAAGTCATGGTAGCTAAATAAGCAGGATCTATATCACTAAGTTTATAAAGATAATTAGAGCAAGCTCCATACATAAAAGCAGCTATTAAACAGCAAATGATGGGAACCCAGGAAAATTGAAAAGACTCATAGCCTACAAAAACTATTAACCCTGTGAACCCTATCATTAAGCCAATTAACTGTATCCAGCTAAAAGCAAACCTTAGCCATAGAATTGAAATAACAAATGCAAATAAAGGAGACGTTGCGTTCATTACAGATAGGGTTCCTGCATTTACTTCTAGAGCTGCATAAGCAAATAGAAAAAAAGGCAAGGAGGCATTAAATATTCCAAAAATTATAAGTGGCTTTATATGATTCTTGAAATCCTTAAAATATCGTTTTCTCAAAAAAATTGGAGCTAAAAAAACCGCAGCTATTATTAACCTTGAAATAACTAAATCTACAGGTCCAACTACAGGAGATGCAATCTTTGTAAACATGAAAGAAGCACCCCAAGTTAAACCAATAGCTACTATTAGAACAATATTTATAAAGAAATTATTCACTTTTTGAACACCCTTTCGAAATGAAAATTAGGTTTGAGTTTACTTAGGGCGATCTCCTATTATCGTAACTCTCTCTACTTTCCTAACTTGGGGCCAATAATCTGAAGAAGCATAATGCTGAACTGACCTGTTATCCCAAAATGCTAAGGAATCTTTTTCCCAAGAAAAACGACATTGATATTCTGGAATTGATGCCCTGGAATAAAGAAATTTTAACATTCTAGAAGAATCATCAGCTTCCCAGTCTTTAATATACTGAGTAAAGGCTGCATTGACATAGATTAGTTTCTTTTTTGTATCTGGATGGGTCCTTATAACAGGGTGCTCAGGCATTGGGTATCTCTCATTAAAAACATCTATCTCTTTTTTGGTTGCACCTTTTTTTTCTAGTCTTTTTCTAAATCCAGCAAAATCATGAACAGCTATAGCACCTTCTAACTTCTCTTTAATTTCATCAGTCAAATCTTCATAGGCTGCATACATGTCCGCAAATAAAGTATCCCCTCCTACTTTTGGTGATTCCTTCATCCTTAAAATAGACCCTAAAGAAGGCTCAAGTCTCCACGTGACATCAGAGTGCCAAGTATTTTCTCTACCTTTATTTTTTTGATCATGTGTAATCTTTAATACTTCAGGGTACTTTTTATCATTTTCAGCAAAAGGGTGAACTTCCAATTCGCCAAAATTCTTAGCAAAATCCATATGCTCTTCTATTGTTAGATCCTGATCTCTAAAAAAAATTACTTTGTAAATCAAAAGAGCTTGGTAGATCTGATCTTTTAAAGAAGTAGTTAAGGGTTTTCTTAAGTCTATATCTAACAGCTCTGCTCCTATGGACGGGCTAAGCCTATTTATAGTGTATGGATGAGACTGCCTTTCGAAATTATCTGGATCATAGTCGCTCACTGTCTTAATTTCCTGAAACTTTTCTCTCTTTACCTTCCCAAAAAGGGTCTCTGATTTCTCTTCTCAGAATCTTTCCTGAAGGATTTCGAGGTAGCTCGCTAAGATAATCAATTGATTTTGGACATTTATAAGCAGCTATTTGAGTCCTAACATAAGAAATAATATCTTCTTCTTTCAATTCTGCACCTTCTTTAAGAACAACAAATCCTTTTACAGATTCACCCCATTTGTCATCAGGAATGCCTACCACTGCCGCATCAAGTATATCCTCATGACTCATTAACGCGTTTTCAACTTCAGCTGGATATATATTCTCTGCTCCAGAGACAATCATATCTTTTACTCTGTCATGAATATACAAGAAACCATCTTCATCAAAATACCCAGCATCACCAGAATAGAACCATCCATCTACAACAGATTCTTCAGTTGCTTCAGGCCTATTCCAATAACCTTTCATGTTGTTATCAGATTTAATTACAATCTCTCCGACTTCACCAACAGACAATTCTTTACCATTCTCATCTTCTATTCTT
>MDSY01014132.1_pt1 | contig 30229 bp, 32 predicted proteins | sample 811131 | NCBI WGS metagenome assembly MDSY01 (sample SAMN05326643, study PRJNA326480) | marine metagenome | isolation source: seawater | place: Atlantic Ocean: South West | collected 2010 | reverse complement strand
CCTGTGGAATCCCGCCACCAGCCGTACACACAAAACTTAGTGGCGGATCAGAAGATACCAGCCGGTCGGGGTTCAAATCCCTGTGCTCCCACCTATCCATAACCATGAAACCAACATCTTGATGACTTATGCTATGTCCAATGGTAAGTGTGAAAGCAATGCGCCAAGTTTTTACATTTGTTTGTCTAATTTTGTTTCTAGCGCCTCTAACAGGTTCGATAAGTTATGATTCCAACAAATCTAGCGAATGGTCAGCGACAATTCCAGAAATGGAAAATGTGATTTTTGAAGAGTTAGATTGGTGGGAAAGAACCACACTTGATTCTAACCGCAACGCAATTCATGATTCACTTGAGAATCTGAACGAAAGTACTGGTATTGGGCTTTCTTACGGGCGAAATGTGACGAATAAAGATGTAGATTATCTGGAATCCTTGGGCTACAATGTATCAGATGTAATTGAGGCGGTGGATGCGGTCCTTCTCGGCGTTGTTGAATCTTCTAATGTTTGGGATTTGGCACAAATCGATGGCGTAGTAATGGTTGAGAGATATGGCCAAGTAATATTGTGGGGCGATGTACAAACCCCCAATATTCTGGCTGAGCAATCTGACGTCTATCCGCATACTGCTTGGAATCACTCTCCAATGCGTGGTGCTGGAATTAACATAGCAATGGTCGATACAGGGACAGATAATGAACATCCTGGTCTGGTTGGAAAATTTGTTGCAGGATATGACGCAGTGTGTTACATGCACACCGACCCAACTTGTGTAGCTGCCGGGCTTGGGGCAAGAGAAACGGATGGCTCATATGACCCTGATGATGGAAACCAACATGGTACGGCTTGTATGGGAATGGCAGCAGCCACAGGTCTTGATGCTAATGGCGAACAGACCGGATTCGAAGGTTCAGCTCCTAATGCAAGTTTGATAGATGTTCGAATTGGAACCGATGTGGGTGCAGGACCGTTTGAAAATTATGTTCTTGAACAGGAATTTTATGAATCAGCTATGAACGGAATCCAGTGGATTATTGACAATAAAGATACAGCATGGGCAGGGGTGGATGAATCCTTGTATGGCATTGATATCATCTCTCTTTCATGGGGTATCACAAGTCATGAGAGCGGAGGTAGTGACGGTGAAGATATGCATAGCAGAATATTGAATGAGGCAACAGAGGCTGGAATCACAGTGAGCGTCGCAGCTGGTAACGATGGTCCAAACAATGATGGATTATCTGGAATGGGTTCTTCTTCTCTCTCAATAACAGTCGGTGCTACTGACGATATGAATACAATTGAGAGGGATGATGATCAAATAGCATCCTACTCAAGTAGAGGTCCAAGAAAAGATAATGGTAACGACAACCCAATCGATGAAATGAAGCCAGATGTTACAGCACCAGGAACAAACATCATACAAGCTGAAGCATGCGTAACTTCTGGAGGATGCAACAACTTCATTGGAGGTGATGCTTCTGAAAATGGATATACTGGCAGAGGTTCAGGAACATCCTATGCAACCCCAGCTGTCACGGGAATTATTGCTTTAATGATGGAAGTAAATGACGAAATAAATCCTTTGGTTATCAGAGAAATTTTGCGCTCAACAGCAACTAGGATGGGTCCTCCATCCCAACCAGAATTCGACCCTCATTGGAATGAGGACTTCGGGTGGGGTTTGGTTCACGGGCATGATGCAGTATGGACAGCTCAATATCTGAATATGACCGGATTTACCACGGCTACAATGAACCTTGACTTACAAGTTCACATCGAAAACATTAGTTCCAAGGGCTCCGTTAATACATACACAGGGATGGCCTGGAGTCGTGGTGCTGCTATGGAGAAGATTGAATATTCTGTTGATGGAGGAGATACTTGGACAGAAGTAGTCTATGAAGATACTAATGGAACTCTCAGTTTGTATGAATCCTTTGAGTTCCAATTTGATGTCAATACCGCATATCTTCCTGAGGGATATAATATGGTAATTGTTAGAGGAGTAGATTCAACTGGGTCATCATCTATGATTTCTTGGGACACCGTTCTTGGAGCCGGTGAGATTGAAAGTATGGGGTCTGGCAATTCTTTTGGAAGAACGTTATTCATAGGAGTTGTTGCAATTGCAATCCTAATATTTGGAGCATTTGTAGCAATCAGTCAGCGATCGGATGAACCAGATTTGATCGCAATAGATGACGAAACCTCCAAATCAATACCTGAGCCTGAGGGAATACTCGAAGCAACGATATTAGATGATGCCTCGAATAAAAAATCAACTTAGATATTTGTGACAATGGACTATTTTCGGATTATGAGATGTTTGAGATGTTTTACGAGGCCTTCGAATTCACAATTGGTGCCATGCTAGCGTATCTTATAACTCGGGTTCCTTTTCTAACATTTCCAAGAGTAAAGTCATGGAATCAACAATTTTCTCCACATCCAGAGCCAGTATTTGTCGATGGACATCTGATTCAAAGGGTGCTCCATATGAGATTATTCTACTGGCTGGCATTAGTATTCGCAATCATTCCAGCAACTTTTGGATGGCTCAGTATCGCTCATGGTTCAGCCCCAATAGGGTTCGGAATGTGGGTAGTATCCGGGTGGCTCATACTTTCTAGGGTTACATCGGTTATATCTGGAGAACAAGCAACTTGGAATAAACTACTTGCTATGGAACTTCAAATTGTGATAAATAAATGTGCAGGTGAAAACCCATGCTGCAATTTGGCATATCCTCTTTGGGAGGTTACCTGTGTCAAGTGCAATACTTGTGGGGAAAATCTACTCAATCAACCAAGACCAGACCTAGGACGGCCTAGGAGTGATGGATGGATTGCAGGTTTTTTCCGTTTACTGATATCAGATGGAAGACCTATAGTCGCATCTGAAGAAGAATGACTAGTCAAATAAAGAACCAAGCCCCTCAAATTCTGAGGATATCGAATCGGTATTATCTACTTCGACAACATTTTCTCCTTCCGTATTTTGATTTTGATCTACAAATGAGAATACTTCATCTGTTGCAGTAACTGCATCAATACCCGAACTGACCGCTTGAGGGGAAGCATTTGCAGCGGCTATTGCGGATGAACCAGCAGTTTGAGCTTTGCTTCCAATTCCTGATGCGGCTGCGGCTGCTACTCCTATGCCAATTCCTACTGCTGCACCCGTTACCGAACCAACAGTTCGTCCGATAGCGACAATAGCTCCACTGTCTTCTTCTTCAGGAGTTTTTAATTCGAGTTCGTTTCCTAATCTCATCCATTCTGGAGGCGTCCCTGAGCCCCCACCGAGGCAGGCTAGAGTGGTGAAAGCCGCTAAGGGCATAACAGCCAAAGCTGTCAACAGATCTAGGAATGATGTCTCAGGAACACTTCCAATGTTCAGGAAGTCTTCCATGAATGATTGTTCTAATTGTAGATTACTCGAAACATCCGCTCCAATCCATGACAAAACTATGACGCTTGCCAGCCTTCCCATCAACCATAACACAAGGACAGGTGCTAGCCATGACAATTTTGTCATCGAGATAAGCCATCTTCTAGTAAAAGCGGCAATTGTGATGTGTTTTCGAGCAAACTTAGGAAAGACTCGCATCACTAAAATAAGTATGACAAGGTAACAGGCTAAGGCAACCTCAAGTTTCCTGTTTGAGCGGATCCAGTCCTCAGGTATGAAAATAACAAAACCAAGAGGGATGATAACGAGTAACAATTGGAATGGTATCGCTAATAGAACTAATCCACCATGTGTAGATAATAGAGAATGCCTTTTCTTGATTCTATCGCTCACCATTACAGTTAATTTAGCATGAGGAGAATTTGCGTGATTTCTTCTTGAATTTCTTAAACTCGCAGCATCTCGTTTTGCTCTTGTGAGCCCTAATGCTGCCTTCCAGCCTCCTTTTTCGATGACGAATAAAGGAGTAAACCCACCAAATATCAAAGCTAACAAAAGCGCCAGCATACCATAAGCCAGAGAAGCGGCAACAATCCAAGGAATCATCTCTGACTGGAACGACATGGTGAAATTTTCAGATTCCATTTGAAAATCAATTAGGTATGTTATTGAAAAAGCAGCCATTGGTGTAAGGAATATTTGGCAGAAAACCAACCCTGTCAGCCACATCCTGGCTGCAAGGGGACCTTTGTCAGAGTATTCACTCACGTGGTGGACCCAATTGTTTACTTTCTCAAATGTTACTCATGAATTGTATGAGAAATAGTGGTTTTCTCAATGTGTTTTACTTTTCCAAACACATGTCCCCTACGGGGACAAAGGAAGGGGACATTCATATGCAATACGATTATCGGATAAGTGTTGATGAATATGCGGAAGTCATTGCCATTCCTTTTGGTTAGCCTTTTACTAGCCCATTCTGTGATATATTTCGCAGTTGATGGAGCCGAGGCTACTGTTGGTAGAGGAGGATCGACTGACGATTTTTCAGTCATCGATATTTCCGTAAACTCATCAGCCGGAAATCAATGGGTTCAACCTGACGGGTCAGTAATTACTTACATAGCAAAGGGAGACATAGTAGACATATCAGTAGAGGTAAAAAGAGGTGGAAATGCATTAACAGGTAGTATAGCAAATGTTACTGTTGAAATGGTTCACCCGATTGGCTTCGTATTGAATACAACATCCTGGGAAACTGTTCCAATGCTTGGAAGTCAATCCTACATAGATTCATTTGTTTGGGAGGCCACTGTTGCGCATTCAATACTGGATGTAGATACTAATGAATTACATGGCGGTATCATAATCAGAGCATCTGTGTTCAATCCTTCAGATGATAGAAATACAAACGACATAATGGAATTACCTCTCCCTGTCGCAATTGCACAGGATGATATGGAGGCAGAAGGTGATCCAAGAGATCAGTCTTTGCCGGCAGCTTCAATCCCTACTTTTTATGGTGGAGAGTTCCCAGTTGATGGGTCTGATGCCAATGGAATTGGAATTTGGCAAAAAGACACATCAGAATCTATCCTAGGTGAATCACACTGGAGACATGCTAACGAAAATTCGGATTATCCTTCAGCGTCCAGAAGTCGTCTAGTCTTTGCTTTTAGAGGAGCAAATAGCAATTGTGGGTATGGAGCATCACTAGACGGAGGACTTTCGCAAACATACTACCAATACATGTGTAAAATGCAACTCAATTCAGCAGGTCTGGTATCGGCACAGATGCATGTTCAGACATGGGGGCAAATGGGGGCAGGAGATTACGTTGCTCTAGAACTATGGAGAGGTAATGGAGCACCACAAAGCACCATCTCTCACAACTTTGCGGAAGATTTGCCAAGTTCCAACTCCGGAAGCTGGAGTAACATATCATGGGACCCAACCGAGGATTTGGGTGGCCACTCTTGGTCGTATGGTTTACTTTTCCAGTCTGATGGCTCGGGAGCTTCATCAGGTATGCATGTGGATGACTTCGCTTTGTTTGGAGTTGAAAAGGTCACTGAGTATACGCTAAACGTATCTTGCGATAATCCGACAAGTGGTTACACTACACCACCAAATAACATTCTACCAATGTATTGTCTAGTTACAAACAATGGATACATGCCTGCTAGCGTTAAGATACAATCAAACGTATCCAATGACACTTGGATGAATCCTAGTTTGCCGATGATAAGGATTGACAGCGCTAATCCTAACCAGCATGGAACAACGGTCATGCTACCACCAATACCCGCAGGCAATACTTCAGAAATGTGGATTAATCTGTCAATTCCAGCAGGTGCCGAAGTTCAACAACAAGTTTGGCAGGTATGGTGGGAAGATATGGGAAGTACCCAACTTGGCGAGATGGGAAGAATATCATCTGATATCGCTGTAACTGAACAATATGGGGTGCATTTATCTTCCACTGCACCTCTACTAGCAGCAAGTTTGTTACCAGGTGAAAGTACTAACATTCCGTTCAAACTGCAAAATGCGGGTAACAGGGAGGCTGGTTATACAATAACACCGAATTTCCAAACGCAGGACTGGATATCTTACGTCACAGACCTAAACGGCAGCATTGTTCAGATGCCAATGCCGTTGGGCAAAGGGCAAGAGACACAGTTACTTCTGAATGTAACAGCGCCTGAAAAAGCAACACCGGGGGATGTTCCATTCTCACTTAGAGCCGTGTGTCCGTCTTGCGGCCAGTCTTTATTCGGTAACGATGTAATTTCCAAGAAAATAGAAGTCCCGATTCTTAGAACATTGCAGATCAATGCAGAGGAAACGGAAATTGAGGCACTAGCTAATGCTAACCAGAGGATAGTTTACATTGATTTGTTAAACCTTGGAAATGATGACGAGACATACACACTCGACCTGCAACAATCTAACTGGAGATTACAAGCATTCCTATCTTCTGATGTTACTCCAGTACTCGACGCATGGGACGGGGAAACTACTGTTGCGCTAAACTTACCTATGCCAATCGGACTTGCACCTTCGCTTTACACTGCAACAATCGTTGCTACCAGCGAAGACGACCCAAGTGTCTCTGAGAGTGTTACAATCAACATTGACGTCATGGATACCTCAGCTGTATCTGTTTCTGATAGGACGGCGGAACAATCCTACATACCGGGAGGGGTTTCTCAATCAATGCGATTCGAAGTAACCAATGATGGGAATCAGGATGATAGATTTGCGTTATCTATGGAGCTACCAAGCGGAATGAATGCACAATTCCAGCAGTTAGTAGACGGAGATTTAACTCCGGTTTTGTCACCTGGGGAATCATACAATGTCTCAGTTGAATTTGACTTTGATGAGGATGCAAAAGGACAATTGATACTCAAGGTTATTGCCACAAGCGTCAATTCACCAGATGTGTCTGGGTTTGGGAAATGTACTTACAGCGTTGGCTCACAAAACAAGTTGTATGTCTTCGCTAGCAAAGCTCCAGTTATTGCAGAGGAGGGGACATATCAGGTAACCGTAGATGTCGAGAATAAAATCGATGATGGTCAATCGGTGACTATGGACTTAGATCAAGGGAATACTAACAGATATTATGCATCATCAATAAAATCCAGTGATAGGAATTTCTGGTTAGAATCTCGCGCTCAGAGAACGATTACTGTTGAATTCGAAATACAGGCCACAACTCTTGAGAATCTTGCCAACGACTCTCTGTTGACCTCTGTAACGGTTTGGGCGACATCGAATACCTACGAAGACGCAGCCTCTTTCGAGATATTTGTAACTCTACAACGCACATCTTCATTGGAATCTGCATCTTCAAGCGAAGATTCTGTTGACTGGGTTGGAATTGCTATTTGGGTTGTCGGCGGAATTCTGATTCTTACAATGCTAGGTGTTCTAATCGTAATTCTTAACGGAGGCGAAGAGGAAGAAGAGATAGAATGGGAATATGGCGGTTATGAGGACAATATAACCGCAACTTATGGATCTGTTGCAGCAGCTCCTAATGTTTCAACAATGGCTAACTCAGCACCTCAAGAGTCCTCGAATACAGAACCCACTACAACTTCAGCGAACGCGGCCGATATAGCCAGTTCAGAAACACAATCACAAGGCCCACCTATTCCATCACAAGGACTCCCTGAGGGTTGGACTATGGAACAATGGGTCCACTATGGGCAAGAATGGCTTGATAATAACAAGTGACCAGTCCTAGCGATGGGTTGAAATGAGAATTCTCATGCGATGTAACTCGGGGGATCGAAATGTATGGTAATGGACAAGCGCCTATTTTCATATTGAAAGAGGGTGTTCAAAGAACTAGAGGTCGAAGTGCTCAGTCCAACAATATCGCAGCCGCTAAGGCTGTGGCTGACGCTGTCAGAAGCACTCTTGGACCAAAGGGTATGGATAAGATGTTAGTGGACAGTATGGGCGATGTTGTAATCACAAATGATGGCGCTACTATACTCAAAGAAATGGATATCGAGCATCCAGCAGCGAAAATGATAATCGAGGTTGCAAAAACTCAAGAGCAGCACTGCTATGATGGAACAACAACAGCTGTTGTTCTCTCCGGGGAATTATTGAAACGCTCAGAGGACCTAATTGAACAGAATGTCCACCCAACAGTAATCTGCGAAGGTTTTAGATTGGCTGCTGAAAAAGCAGTATCTTGCTTAGAATCTCACGGCATTTCAACCGAGAACGATGATTCTGTTCTGATGGAGGTCGCAAAAACATCTCTAACAGGGAAATCTGCTGGTGCAGTAAAGTCATTTTTAGCTGATATTTGCGTTAGAGCAGTAAATTCGGTTGGAACTATTGAAGATGACGAGAGATTGGTTGATTTATCAGATATTAAAGTCGAAAAAAGACAAGGTGGTTCAATTAAGGATAGTTCTCTAGTTGATGGTATAATTCTTGACAAAGAGAGAGTTCATGCGGGGATGCCAAGGTCGGTAAGCGATGCTAAAATCGCACTCATCAATAGTGCTATAGAGGTAAAGAAAACTGAAGTTGATGCCAAAATCCAAATTACAGATCCATCCATGCTTGCATCTTTCCTTGAGGAAGAAGAAGGATACATCAGAGGATTAGTAGAAAAAATTCAAGCAAGTGGTGCAAATGCAATCGTGTGTCAAAAGGGTATTGACGATCTAGCTCAGCACTACATGTCCAAAGCAGGAATATTCGCAATCCGTCGTGCCAAGAAGAGCGACATGGAAGCGTTATCCAAAGCAACAGGTGGCAAAATTGTGACAAACATTGACGATTTGAGTTCGTCAGACTTAGGTAATGCTGCCAGGGTCGAAGAAAGAAAAATAGGTGAATCTGATATGACGTTTATTACAGGTTGTCCACAGGCTAAATCGGTATCAGTACTACTCCGGGGCGGCACTGAACACGTCGTTGATGAGATTAGGAGAGCATTTGATGATGCTGTTGGAGTAGTTTCAGTAGCTTGGGAAGATGGAGCAGTTCTAACAGGAGGGGGCAGCGTTCTTGCTGCCTTGTCAAGAGATCTGAGATCCTATGCTGAATCGGTTGGAGGTCGTGAGCAAATGGCAATAGAAGCATTCGCTAGTGCCCTTGAAATCATTCCCAGAACGCTGGCTGAAAACGCAGGTTTGGATCCAGTGAATACGATAATTGAACTTAGGAAATCACATGCAGATGGTAAAGGATACTCAGGAATCAACGTCGAGGATGGAGGCGTAAAAGATATGCGAAAAGCGAATGTCTTGGAACCTCAAAGAGTTGTCGAGCAGGCAATCCAATCAGCTACTGAAACAGCGATAATGATTCTCAGGATAGACGATGTCATATCATCAAAGGGTGTTGCTGGGGAAGATATGATGGGTGGAATGGACGATTTCCAGATGTAATAATTACATTAAAAATAACATTTTAACCGACCTCTCCCTAAAGGGAGAGAACGAACCTTCAAAGGGTGCATACCCGTCGGATAACTATCTCGAGGTGGCACTTTGTCGGGAATTGTTGGCAACCCTGAATTAGCAATATTCTTTGGTTCTCAAACCGGGAACGCAGAAGAACTCGCTGGAAACACAGCTAAACTTGCTAAGAAAGCAGGTTTTACTCCAAAAGTAATCGACATGGATGGCTTTAATCCAGCAGAATTTTCTAACTTCAAGCGTGTTTTGATAATCACATCGACTTGGGGAGAAGGTGACATGCCAGACAACGCTGAAGACTTATGGATGGCTACCAACGAATTAAATCCAAGCCTCGCAGGAGTATCATATTCGGTTTGTGCAATAGGCGACACCTCATACGCAGAGTTCTGCAAGGCAGGCATAGATTGGGATCAGAAATTCTCCGCTCTTGGTGCAACAAAAATTCATGATATACAACTTTGTGATGTAGAATACGAGCCAGAATGGTCAGCATGGGCAAACGCTGTAGTTCCCAAAATGGCGACCGTTGATGGTGGTGCCGCCACTGAAGTAGCAGCACCTGCTGAGACCTCTTCAACAACAGAAGCACCCAGCGATTCTTCAGCACAGACTGGAGATATGGGGGATATAATGTCTGGAGATAGGAATTTAGCAATCTTCTTCGGTTCTCAGACAGGAAATGCCGCTGGGTTGGCTGAAAAAACTGCAAAGATGGCTAAAGCCTATGGTTTGGAACCGACTGTAATCGATATGGATGGTTACGATTCTGCTAAATTCGCCGAACACAAACGCGTTCTAATCATAACCTCTACATGGGGTGAAGGAGAAATGCCGGATAATGCGGACGCACTTTGGAATGCCACTGTAAATTCAAATCCCGGCCTTTCAGCTGTTCACTACTCGGTTTGTGCTATAGGTGATTCATCTTATGACGAATTCTGTAAAGCAGGAACAGACTGGGATGACAAATTTAATTCATTGGGGGCTACAAGAATCCAGCAAATCCAATTGTGCGATGTAGATTTTGAACCTCCGTGGCTTCAATGGGCAAGCGAGGTATTGCCAAGGATTGCATGCGTTAATTCAAGCGGAATTTTTGAGGAGGACCTTCTTGAAACAATGATTGCCTATGGTGCAGGAGACGACGAAGGAGATGCTGATGATGGTGACTTTACACCACCCGAAATCATTATGCCTACTTTGTCAATAACAATGAAAATATTCAGATATGATCCTATAAAATCTCAGACAGGATTTGATACACTAGCAGTAGCCCTTCCTGGACACGCAACTATTGAAGATGCTCTCAAGGCAATCAAACGAGATGTAGATGGTTCTCTGGCGTTCAGGACAAGTAGCATTGCAGGGCATAACCCTCTCTCCGGGATAAAGGCTAATGGTAGGATTATTCCTGCTGACAGCACAAGAATTTGCGACATAGTTAGTGATGGAGACGAATTAACAATAGAGCCCATTCCTGGTTACGACGTTCTAAAAGACCTCATGGTGTCATATGATAGATATGATATCGAAAGAGCCCAATCAAAGCCGTGGATGGTTGCTGACCCAAGACAGGGCGAAAAATTGACCAATGGAGCGCCAATGGGTACCATGAGTTCATCACAAGCCACTCATCTTCACACTTTAGCGGACGTTGGTTCTTTACAATTGATAAATTCGTTATCAGACACATTCGATGTTGATTCGAACTATTCTGGCCCCGGAATAGCACTCCAACGTTGGGTTAGGAGCCAAGACCCCCGTGCAGGTGAGGGTCATGTCAAAAAGATGCTAAATCTGATGCAAGGTAAAGGAGGTGTCTGGGCAGAAGCTGACATTTCATCCATAAGGCGCCACGGCATAGATGGAAAACAAGCAGCAGAATCGCTCTATCAAGCTCGCTCTAGGTTACTTGCAGAATACAAGTTTACAGGTAAGAGCGGTAGGCTAGTCAAAAATTACTCTCGGTCGGTAAAATCCTCTGGTAATGTCAACGAAACAACGCTATACAGGTCTGTGCTTGGACCATTAGGACTTGGCTCGAACATCATGAATGGTGTTTCTCTACGAATGATGTTAGGATTTACTAGAAACGGCGGCCCCATGATGAGAGGTTTCCAAGGAATGCTCGTTCCACCTGCTGGAATTGGCAAAATCCCAAATATGTTCAATAGTAAAGTTGCTAACCATCACCAAGTCGTCGCAATTTTCAACGAATTAGATAGTAGATTCTGAGGCACACCCATGGTAAAATATTCATATTATCCAGGAAATGTAGCCCGCCAATCCTCTTACGAAGTAGAAGATACGATTCAACCACTCTGTAAATCACTTGGCATAGATCTCATAGAAATGATCGGTTACAATAGCGATGGTGGCAATATAATAAAGCAAGGTAATAATGAATTACAACTTGCCCTTAATGCAAGAAATATTGCGATTGCGGAGAGAAATGGTTACGACATTTTGACTGCATGTGCATCAGCACAAGGAATCCTTCATGATTCGATTCAAACTTTTGAGAACGATCCAATCGCTCTCGCAGCAGCTAATCGCGTACTCAAGAAAACGTCCGGTATGTCAGTTGCGTGTGAGGTCAAGACTCATCATCTTCTTCACGTTTTAGTTGATGAGATAGGGTTGGATAAAATCGATGCAGCAGTAGTAAATCCTCTGGATATGGACATAGCTTGTTACTATGGGCCACACATGCAAGTAGAAGGAGCATGTGGTGATGATGATGTTTGGAATCCAACATACATGGAACAACTCATTACTGCTTTGGGCGGAACGCCAATCGAATTCAAGACTAAGACTTCAAGTGTTGGCAATCCATCATTACTATCTCTAGGAGATTCAGTGATGAAAATGACTGGAAGAGTCCTAAATGACGCCAAGAAAGCAGGTGCAAAGGTTCTAGTTAGTGCATGCACTCAGTCTCACGCTAATCTTGATTCATATCAAGGGAAAGCGGGTAGAGTTTCGAATAAGGACACAAATATACCAGTGGTTCATCTTACAGAGATAATTGCGTTTGCATTGGGTTATTTCCCTGACAGATTCGCACAATTAAGAACACGGGCAATGATTATAGGTTCATAATTAGCCATGTAGAAACCTATACAGGCTCTTAGCTTGGTTATGACTAACTCCATCAATTTCGACCATATCCTGCTCGCTCATTGAACATAATCCAACAATGTCTTTTGCTTCTTGCATAATTCTCTCAGCGGTCAGCCTGCCAATTCCTGGTAACTCAGATAGGATTCTAATACGTTGTGAAACAATTTCTTTCTCCCATTTTTTTGACAGGAAGCCACTTTCCCTCTCTCCATTTATTATCGACATTATTTCAGCTGCGGCGGCCTTAATTGCAGATTTTTCAGAGTCACGTGATCTTTTCCTTGGATTTGCCATTACCAAATCAGTCACTCTTGATTCGCGTTTTGCAACCACTGAAATGAATCTTGCAGTCTGCTCTATAGAACCAGTCATAATTACTGGTAGTCCAAGATCTAATGTTAGCCAAGCCATTGCCCCAAATATAGCGTTAGGATGTAATCTATCATTCTCCATTGACTCTACTACTAACAATGGTCTTGCAACAGCTGTTTGTAGTTTGCGAGCTTGATGAATTAGTCTTCCATCTATAATTGAATCAACTAAGTCCCTGGCACTCTTTCTTTCTATGAGGACTCTTTCTGAGATTTTAATGTCTCCAACAATCAAATGTTCTAGACTTATGTCATGCCCATGTAGTTTCAGTAGAGAAGGCAGTGAAGAATTAGACTCTCTGTAATCAACAGTTATACAAACCTCGTTCTTACCATTACTTACAATTTTGTCAATAATTTCCTTCGCTGCTTCAGATGAGTTATTTTCTTTTTCTCTCTCTTTAGTTGGATTCAAACTTTTCTGGTGAATTATTTCATTAGAGGGTTCTTTTTTGGAAAAATCTGCGAGTGATTTTTGTGATTTTGGTCTATTACGGAGTGTGATTTTTTCTGAGGATGTTTCATTTTTCTCTACGATTGTGTTAGTTTCATGTTTTCGCTGAAGCCTCAATTTTTCAGCCTTGATAAATTCCTCAACATCTCTGCCTCCAACCTTGAAAGAGGACAGAACTTCAGTTGCAGGAGGAACCCGTCTTGGTAGTCGGGACTGTTTCTGAAGTGAATCAAGCGCTTTGTACATTGAATCTTCTTTCCTTATCGAGGCGGATTGAACATATTGATCTCTTGTGCCTTTTGCAACTAGTATATGCACAGATCCATCGCTCTGTCTGGCAGTCCTACCTCTCCTTTGTATCGCTCTTATTGCACTAGGAACAGGTTCGTATAATATTACACTATCTGCAGCTGGCACATCAAGGCCTTCTTCGCCTACGCTAGTTGCAATTAGAACATTTATTTTACCAGTTTTGAATTTCTCCAACTGTTGAATCTGCTCTTTTTGTGTCATACCAACTTGTTTCCCTTTGGTGGCTTGACCCACAAATCTTCCAGGTTTGGCGGTGCTAATCTTTTGTATTTTCTCAATTAGATTATCAACAGTATCTCTATATTCAGTGAAGACGATAACTTTTCCATTGTTGTCAAGCCCTCTAGATACTAAACTAGATACTTTTTCTAGCTTAGGATGATGTTCTTCTTGGACATCAAATTCCCGGATAAGACTTGCAATTTGAGTCATGGATAAGAACCTCTTAGTTTTCCTGTCTTTCCCATTCTTTGCACGCTCCAGATACTTCATGGCACACAATACTCCTTGTGTTTCAAGTAAATCCACGAGCCTGTGAATTCTTCTGAGGTCTCCAATTCTTTTTGCCATGTCATATCCACGAACATTACCCCTGGTTATTGCTGCACTAGCCCTTCTTTGGGCTTCCTCAATAGTTGCAGTTGAGACCCTGTTTGATTTTGGTAAGAATCCCGACCTCGACAAGTATCCTGCTTCTTCTGCCTCAAGAATCTTAACCGGTCGAATTATTTCTAGTAGTTTTTCAGGTAGATGTATGTCATGATAGGATATATTCATCGATGTTGTGTATGGTATAACCAAATCATCATTTCTTTTCGTAACGTGTATTCTTTCAATACCCAATCTATCAATAATGTGCAGAATTCTATCAGACCTTACTCCCGGCGAGGCCGTAGCTGCAAGTATCATGGCATTTGATCTTGCTAGCAGGTATAAGTCTGCTAATTGCGCAACAGAATTCGAGCCAGTAGCATGATGCGCTTCGTCTATTATCAATAAGTCAACTTCTGACAAAGAGATCCTACCGCTGTTTGCATCATTCCTGATTACATGTGGTGTAGCAATAACGATACTTGCACCTTTCCAAACTTCTTCTCTCTTTGTAGGAGGAACATTACCTGTCAGCATGATCACAGAATTTGGATTAACATTTAGAAATTCTCTAGCCATTTTAAATTGCTGAGCAACTAAACCAATTGTTGGTGCTACTAGGACCACTTTTCCATCTTTTGATACAGTTTCTGCCATAGCCATCCACTGAACGGCAGTCTTACCCAGCCCTGTTGGCATTACTAGCAGAGTTGATCCAGAGAGTGCTTGTTTTGCAGCTTCCAGCTGATAGGCTCTTGCTTCGACATCTCCTTTAAGTAAAGGATGCGAAAGTATTGGGCCCATGATGTTTTGACGTGGCGGTTGCTCAAGAGGATTTGCATTTTTTTCTTAGAATTAAGGACGGTCTTAATTTTTGTAATATGACTAAATTGGCATTAATGACCTTGCTTTCTATACATCGTTCTTGACCGAACCACTCATATATGAAAGGTAAGTCGCTAGGCTGCTCAGAAGGTGAGTGGCCAGACATTGTGGGCAATGCACAGCATCCCGTCACTCTCGGTCCCAATCGTGGACTGAGAGCCGATGTCACGGCAACTCCATAGCCAAATGAGCCTCTGTATGCCTCTTATCGGGGGGCCAATGCAGAGTAAACAAACATAGGAGGCCGAAAATATGGCAAAGAGAAGTCACCCAAGACGTGGTAGTATGGCGTTCAGCCCGCGCAAGCGATCTGCTCGCCACTTTGGACACGTCAAGTCGTGGCCAGAAACCGATGCGAGCGAGGTTCGAGTGCAGGGATTCGCAGGCTGGAAAGCCGGAATGACTCACGTCATGTCTCGTGATCTAAACCCAAAATCAAACAGTGCAGGTCAGGAAGTAAGAGTTCCAGTTACTGTGGTAGAAGTGCCGAAAATGCGCGTTCTTGGTGTCAGAGGATACAAAATGACACCATACGGCAAACAAGCAGCCGGTGAAGCATGGGTAGATGCTGAACAAATTTCAGAAGCATTTCCTCAACTGTTCCGTAGATTGCACAATAACGCACTAAAAGTTCACGACTCCGACAAGCATTTTGAGGCTCTCGCAGAAAGTGACCTTGTAGAGGTTAGGATAATCGCAGCGACTCAACCCCACAACGTAACCGGAACACCTTCCAAGACTCCCGAAGTAATGGAGCTAGGACTCTCTGGCGGAAGTTCCAGCGATAAACTAAATTGGGCTAAGGAAAACCTTGGCCAAGAAATCTCCATAAAAGATGTATTTGAAGAAGGCGTGTTCGTCGATGCTGTTGGTGTCACAAAAGGATACGGATGGCAAGGTGTAATCCGCAGATTTGGAGGAAAACTCCAATCCCACAAGAACTCAAAGAAAAGACGCCAGCATGGAAACATGGGTGATTTTGGAACTGGGTATGTTCGTAAAACAATTCGACAAGGTGGACAAACTGGTTATCACCAAAGGACCGAATACAATAAGAGAATTCTGTCAATTGCATCTGCTGAAGAAAAGTCGATTACTCCGTCAGGAGGTTTCCTTCATTATGGTGAAGTAAATTCAGATTATGTTCTTGTAAAGGGTAGTTTACCAGGACCTGCCAAGCGTCTAGTAAGATTCCGTGATGCGACTAGAGGGTCAGACAAACCTCAGCATCCATATGAAATCACATACGTTAGTACATCTAGCAAACAGGGGGTCTGAAGTTGAAGGTTGCAAGTTACAATATTATCAACAACATTGAACAAGACGAGTTAGATGCTGGCAGACTCCAAGAAGTCTATGAAATCGACATAGAGATTGGAAAGAAAGTAACCTTGCCTGACTCATTCAATTCTGAAATACGTGCAGATCTTGTGAAGCTTGCTGTCGCTAGCGCTCGTGCTAACAGAAGGCAAGCGTATGGTTCCAACCCGCACGCAGGCAAGAAAAAGCCAATGAGTGGAATGAAGCATTCCGTCGAATGGTGGGGTAAAGGAAGAGGTGTTTCAAGAATTATGCGAAGAACAGGCCAGCGCAGAGGTGCTCAAAACCCACACACATTAGGAGGTAGAAGAGCACATGGTCCTAAGGTTGAGAAAGACTGGTCGAGAAAACTTAACCGAAATGAAAGGAGGCTAGCCAGAAACTCGGCTCTATCTGCTACAACAAACCTAGAGACGGTTTCCAATAGAGGTCATCGATTTGCAGAAGAAATTTCATCTCTTCCAATCATTTTGGGTGAATACTCAGAAAATGGAGAGAAAATGGACATTGAATCCTTCAATCTGAAAGGAGGAACAAGAAAGGTCAATGCAATCTTTGAAGCCCTTGGCCTTGGAGATGACTTGATGCGTGCTCGAAATGGTCGTAAAATAAGAGCTGGCAAAGGAACTATGAGAGGTAGAGTGCGCAGAACTCCAAAGAGCGTTTTACTAGTTGTAGCGAACAAAGACGGCTTGGCCAAGTCAGCTAGAAACCTACCAGGTGTTGACGTTGTAGCAGCAAAAGATCTCTCAGCAGAACATCTTGCTCCAGGAGGAGACTTGGGTAGATTGACCGTATTTACAAAAGCAGCAGTGGAGGCACTGAATTAGGAGGTGTAATGAATGGTTAATCCGTATGATGTAATTATGATGCCTTGGATTACTGAAAAGGCAATGGAAGCAAGAACAGGAGGCAATCGCCTTGAATTCATTGTTCGCCGAAGTTCAACAAAATCTCAAATTGCTGAGGCTGTTGAGAAATTATTCGATGCAGAAGTTGTAAAAGTAAACATTCGCAATACCAAGAATGGTAAGTTAGCTAGTGTAAAGCTAGCTGAAGGATATTATGCAGACGAGGCTGCAATGCGCTTAGGTGCATTCTGATGAGGTGATAATATGGGTAAAAGAACACGTTCACAACGAAAAGGAAGTTCTCCTCGATATCGAGTAGCAAGCCACAGATTCCCTGGCTCGAATAACATGCCTAGAGTAAGAGATGTAGTTGCTGAAGTAACCGAGTTAGTGCACAGCCCTGTGCACACAGCTCCATTGGCAAGAGTTAAACTTCCATCTGGAGAAACAAATTTAGTTGTCGCAACAGAAGGCATTTCAGTTGGAGCATCCGTTGCTATTGGTGACAATGTAGCACTGAAACCAGGAAATATTACCTCAATATCCAATATTCCAGAAGGAACCGCTGTAAACAACTTGGAATTACGACCAGGAGATGGTGGTAAGATAGCACGAACTGCTGGAAATTCAGCAACTATCGAAGCACATCTAGAAGGTGGAAGAGTCAGAGTCAGACTTCCCTCAGGAGAATCGAAAGAAATGGCTGGCAACTGCCGAGCAACCATTGGTGTATTGGCTGGTCATGGTAGAGGAGAAATGCCTCTCAGAACAGCAGGAGCTGCTCACTACAAAGCTAAGGCAAGAGGTAAACTGTATCCTCATGTAAGTGGTGTTGCAATGAACCCAGTGGATCACCCACACGGTGGTGGAAATCACCAGGCTGTGCATGGTCCAAGTTCAGTTGCAAGAGGAACTCCACCTGGTGCCAAGGTAGGAAACATAGCGCCAAGTCGTACGGGAAGAGGCCGTGGTAAGAAAGTTTGAGGTGAAATAAAATGGCAAAAAAGAAGAAATCATTCATGACACCAAAGGCAAGTAGAAGAAAAGCTCGAAAGAAGCGAACTACAGTTACAGGCCGAAGAAAGAAGCAATTTACATACAGAGGTTACGAGATTGAAGAACTTCAATCGATGCCACTATGGCCATCTGAAGAAGACCCTTCCTCTCCATCAGTTATCACATTATTAACAAGCAGAGCCAGAAGGTCAGTTGCAAGGGGATTATCAGTTGAAAATGAGCACTTTATTGAGCGCGTCAGAAGATCATCGGGTCGCACGATTAGGACACATCGAAGAGATGTGCCCATCCTTCCGGAATTTGTTGGGAAAAGAATAGCTGTCCACAATGGTCAGAACTTCATTGAAATCGAAGTTAAACCTGAAATGATTGGGCACTATCTAGGAGAATTTGCACTAACCAGAAAGAGTGTTACTCACTCTGGGCCTGGTGTCGGTGCTACTCGTTCTTCATCACACGTAGCGTTAAAGTGAGTTGAGTATTATGGGCTGGAGAAAATCAGAAATGGACCGCCGTTCAAAACGGAAAGAGTTGCCTCAAAAAGGCTACACTCAATTGTTGCAAGGTAGTAGGCTTGCAACCGCACGTGCAGTAGAAGAAGACTTACACGTCAAGCATTGTTTTGAGGTTGCTAGAGCGATAAAACACCGAACTGCTGGTGAAGCATTAGAGTTCTTGAACAATGTATTGAAAATCGACAGTGACAGACCAGATATTCGTAAGAAGGCTGTTGCTGTTCCGTTCAGACTAGGTTCTGGAAACAAAAGACGGAAGCGATCAGGACCTTCCATGGTTGGACATCGAAAAGGTGGCATTGGTCCTGGTAGATACCCTGTCAAAGCAAGCAGACTTATGATTAAATTAATCAATAGTTGCATGGAAAATGCCAGACATCAATATGAAGATATTGACCCTGAAGAGATGGTAATTACTCACTGTGCAGCACACCGTGGCACAATAAAGAGAGGCTTTACTCCAAGAGCGCGCGGGCGAGCATCTCCCAAAAACCACTACAAAGTGAATGTTGAAATTTTCCTTGAAGACTTCAGTGGCGCTGAAGATGAGTTGGAGGATGACTTCTGAGGGTGATGACATGACTGACAATAAGAGCACACTAAGACGAATTATTGACCGAAATGTCGAGAGACACTTAGTCAAGGAATTCTTGATGGACAACACAAAAAAAGCGGGATTTGGCGGACTAGATATTCGTAGAACTCCAAACGGAACTGAGGTAACAGTAAAAGCTGAAAGACCAGGTATGGTTATCGGAAGGAAAGGAAAAATAATCAACGATCTTCAAAAGCAACTAGATGAAAGATTTAGCATCGAAAATCCGAAATTAAAAGTCGACGAGGTAGAAGATGCAGCATTAAATGCACAGGTTATGGCGGAAAAGATTGCAAGCGCTATGGAGCGTGGTTGGTATTACCGCAGAGCAGGTCACTCAGCAGCATTAAACATCATGGAAGCTGGAGCAAGAGGTGTAATAATTACACTTGCAGGAAAGTTAACTGGGAGTAGAAACCGAACTCAGAAATTTATTCGTGGGCACGTCAAGTATTGTGGCGAAACAGCTCTCGAACACATGGATGTCGGAAAGTCTGTCTGCATAAAGAAATTAGGAACTATTGGAGTGACTGTTGCGATAATGCGCAAAGGAACAAAACTACCTCATGAGATTTCAATTTACTCAGAGGAACAACTAAGAATCAACGCAGAAGAATCTGCTGAGGACTCACAAACAGAGGAGGCATCTGAATGACACATGTATCCAATCGTGAGATAGCATCGATGAGCTCAGAAGCTCTGCAAGATAGACTCACAGAATTGCAAGAAGAATTGCTGCAATTACGTGCGGAACAATCTCTTGGAGGAACACCTTCGAACATGGGTGCCTTCAAAGCGTGTCGTCGCTCTATTGCTCGCATTAAGACAAAAATGGGAACCAAGTAAGGAATTCAAAAATAAAACAAGGTAGGTGAGAAAATGGCTGTAATCTGTAGTGTTTGTGGACTTCCGGACGAATTGTGTATTTGTCAGGAGATCGCAAAAGAACAACAGAAAGCAACTATTAGCACAGACAGACGCAGATACGGCAAGATTGTGACAAAGGTTGAGGGTATTGATGACTCAGCAATTGACATCAACAAACTTGCAAAGCTGCTCAAGAATAGATGTGCCGCCGGAGGGACCGTCAAAGGTCGCGTTATAGAATTACAGGGCGATCACAAAAAGAAAGCAGCCGTTGTATTACAAAACAATGGATTCAATGTAGAGGTGCGATAAAATGGTAAATGATATTGAATGCCAATCATGGATTGGACGTGCTGTTTCCATAACTTATTCTCCAGACTCTGGTCTCATTGGTCGAAGTGGTATGGTTGCTGACGAAACCAGAGAGACAATTACCATATTAGAAAATGACAATCAGATTGTCATTGGAAAGAAATCAATCAAATTCAAGATTAATGATAGTCAATCTATCATCGACGGGGCGCTGATGCGGCAGCGACCTGAGGAGAGAATATACCGTAACAAAAGGAGTATGTGATTACGATGCGAGACATCGGAGTTGATGTGAAGCCCCCTACTGGTGAGTGGGATGGAAATGAAAACTGCCCGTTCTATGGGTCCCTGCGCTTGCGCGGCCAAGTCATAGAAGGAATAGTAGCGAATGTTGGAATGCAAGGCACGGTTGTTGTTGAGCGAGACAACGTACGATACATGCAGAAATACGAAAGATACGAAAAGCGAACGAGCGCATTGTCTGCTCATTTACCTAATTGTATTGGTCAGGTAGAGGTTGGAGACAAAGTCAAGCTTATGGAATGCAGACCTCTATCAAAGACTGTATCCTTCTGTGTTATTGAAAATAATGGTGGTGACGTCTGATGCGTGGAGTAGCGGGAAAACAAACTCGTGGTCTACCAACAATGGCTAGACTCCAAGTCGCTGACAACACAGGGGCAAAGATAGCACAACTGATTAACGTTCGAAAATTAGGTGGAACTATGCGTAGGTATCCTTCAGCAGGTATTGGTGATTTGATCAAAGTATCAATCAAGAGAGGTACCCCTGAGACTAGAAGACAGATGTTCAACGCTGTTGTTATTCGCCAAAAGAGACCTTTCCGAAGGGTGGATGGCACATGGGTCCAATTTGAGGACAACGCTTGTGTAATTACCAATGAGAAAGGAGACGTTCAAGGGTCTGATATCAAAGGACCAGTTTCACGTGAGGCCGCTGAGCGCTGGCCAAGAATTGCAGCAACGGCAAAACAAATTGTATGAGGTGTTTGGATGGTAAAAAGCAGAAAACCAGGAAAACAGCGCAAAGCACAAGCTAATGCGCCAATACACGTTATGAGGAAGCGCATTCGTGCTAGACTACAACTTGACAAACCTGACGAACGTCTTGCAGGCGTTAGATCGGTTACAATTCGTGTAGGCGACACTGTTCGCGTAGTCAGAGGAGACTTCGCACACGGCGGCAAAAGAGTCGGTGGCGCTCGCAAAGCAGATCCTCTTACAGGCAAAGTTCTGAATGTAGAATCAAAGACAGGTCGCATATTCATTGAGGGTGCAACTGCAACCAAGTCAGACAATAGAGAAGAGGCAGTGCCGGTCCACTCCTCAAACGTCGTCGTCACAAAATTAGACGAGACAGATAAACTGCGCATGCAGAGATTGACCGCAAATAGGAGTTGAAAATAATGGGAAGCAGTAGTCACTTGAAGCGTCTAGCCATGCCAAGAACTTGGCCGCTACCTCGTAAGACCACAGTGTGGGTCACACGTGCAAGAGCTGGAGCGCACAGTCTAGAGAGATGTATGCCAATAAACATAATCATCAGAGATGTTATTGGATTAGCTAGGTCAACTAGAGAGGTAAAAAGAATACTTCACAATGGATTAGCCAAAGTCGATGGACGTATAGTTAAGGATACCAGAAGAGGAGTTGGGATAATGGATGTCTTGACTTTGGGAGACGACAACTATCGATGTGTTCTTGACACGAACGGTCGTTTGCGATATCGTCCAATATCCGCCAAGGAAGCAACATGGAAAGTTTGTCGAATTGAAGGCAAATCCACGATCAAAGGCGGGAAGACACAAGTTCATCTCCATGATGGAAGAAATGTCATTGTAGACGATGCCTCTGAACATAAAACAGGAGACTCTCTAAAGATTTCACTTCCTGACCAGGAAGTCATTGAGCACATCAAATTCGGTGAAGGAACAAGATGTATGCTCGTTGGTGGTGTGCACGTCGGCAAATTAGCAGATGTCACCAACTACATCGTAAAGAGATCAAGCATGCCTAACGAAGTTGAGTTTGACGGATTCGGCACAATCACAAACAACGTATTCACAGTTGGCGATTGTCAACTACCAGGTGTGGAGGTGAGCCAGTGAGTGAGACAGTCAATCCAATGAGCGTTCCTCAAATCACCAAAGTTGTAGTTAACATCGGAGTGGGAGAAGGTGGAGATCGCCTTTCTAACGCTGAGAAGGTGTTAGAGCTTGTCACAGGAGTTACTCCAGTCAGAACACTTGGTAAGCAACAAAACCGTGACCTGAAAGTAAGAGTTGGATTCCCAATCGGATGCAAAGCAACAATTAGAAATCCAGAATCTATAAAGAAATTTTTGACAGACGCTTTTTGGGTTAGAGAGAATACTCTACCATCGTGGAACTTTGACAGGACTGGCAATCTCTCTTTTGGAATACCTGATTACACTGACTTCCCAGAGCAAAAATACGACCCAGATATCGGTATCTTTGGTATGGATATTAACGTAGTGCTAGAAAGGCCAGGCCACAGAGTTAGTCGCCGTCGCCGTCGTAGTGCAAAAGTTGCTCAAAGCCACCGAACCAATGCTGATGATGCCAGAGCATGGTTTGCAGAGAACTATGGTATCAAGATCCTGGAGGAATGAAAATGGCAAGAGATCAAGGTGAACGAATTGGTAGAACAATCGGCTGCCGCAGGTGCGGAAGACGCCGAGGATTGATTCGCCGTCACGGCTTGCGATTATGCCGCCAATGTTTCAGAGACATTGCTCCAGAGATTGGATTTAAGAAAATGAATTGAGGTGATTATGAATGCAATTTGACCCGCTAAATGATGCCCTAGCTAAACTATTCAATGCAGAACAAGCAGGTAAGTTCAATGTTGATCTTGCTCCAGCATCCAAGTTACTTGGATCTGTTCTTCAGATAATGCAGACTTCCGGATATGTAGGAGAAATTGAAAGAAACGAGGACGGACGTGGAGGTAAGTTCGTGGTCCAACTTCGTGGCGCAATCAACGAATGTGGTGTAGTAAAACCGCGCCACTCTGTGCGCCGTCAAGAGTTTGACAAGTGGGAAGGAAGATATCTTCCAGCACAAGATTTCGGACTTCTAATATTAACAACAAACAGTGGTATTATGCACCACAAAGATGCTAAGGAGAATCGCATAGGTGGAAAACTCCTTGCTTACGTTTATTGAGGTGATTTGATGGTAAAAATAGATAGAATCGATAGGGTTGTTGAAATCCCTGAAGAAGTAACTGCTTCTATAGACGGAAACACCGTCACCATTACAGGCCCAAAAGGCAGTTTATCTCGTGAATTTGTCAGTCCAAGGCATGATATTCTTCAAGAGGGTGGTGCTGTAATAGTTAGAGTAGATCTTCCAAGAAGAAAAGAGTCAGCACTCGCAGGAACTTGGCAGGCTCACATGAATAACATGGTAAAAGGGGTAACAGAAGGTTTCACATACACTCTCAAAGCACTATATTCTCACTTCCCAATGACGCTAGCTGTAAAAGGCAACCAATTCGTTGTAAACAATTACTTCGGAGAAAGAGTTCCAAGACATGCTAACATATTGCCTGGAGTTGAAGTAAAAGTTCAGAACAAAACAGAGGTAGTAGTTTCAGGATTGGACAAAGAAGCAGTTGGTCAAACAGCTGCCAATATAGAACGCTGCACAACTGTGAAGAAAAGAGATAGACGTGTATTCCAAGATGGAATCTACCTAATCGATAAAGCATGATGGAGGGAGATGAATGAGTGAATATGAAAATATGACAGTCGCAGAACTCAAAGAGTTGTTGAAAGAAGCAGGCCTACCTGTTTCTGGCAAAAAAGCAGATTTAATCGCCCGTCTGGTCGATTCACAAGAAGAAGATGTATCTACTTCTGAGGATGAAATGACAGAAGAAGAACTTGATGATGAAGAAGAAGATTTCGAGGATGATTATGAGGATGAAGATTGGGATGATGAGGATATTGTCGAAGAACACGTTGCTCGACAAAAGCCAGTTTTGTCTGACGATCTAAAGGCTTCACTAGCATTGAGGGCAGCACAGAAGAAGGGAACACCAAAATTCCGCAGAACCGAATGGTTCCGCTACAAGCGCCTGTCCCGCTCTGGCTGGAGAAAACCACACGGTATGGATAACAAACAACGCCGTAACTTCAAGTATAGAGGATCTCTTGTTAGGATTGGCCATGGGAAGGTAAATGCAGCTAGTGGTCTGCATCCATCAGGATTTGAAGAAGTAATGGTTCACAATTCAAGGGACTTAGATGTAATCGATGCTGAAACCCAAGCAGCAAGAATTGGTTCTACTGTTGGTGGAAGAAAGCGAGAGATGATACATTCTAGAGCAGATGAGTTGGGAATTAGAGTCTTGAATCGCAGGAGGGAGCGTTAATGCAAATTACTAACCAAAAGAAGATGGCTGCTCAGTTATTGAAATGCGGAGTAAATAGAGTCTGGATTAATCCATCATATTTGGATCAAGTTGCTCAATCAGTTCAAAAAGAAGACATTAGAGAGGCTATCGATAATGGCTGGATTAAAGCCAAGGCAATCCAGGGCACATCCAGAGTTAGAGCTCTAAAGCGACAGTCGCAGAAACAGAAGGGAAGAAGGAAGGGTCATGGAAAGAGATCTGGAACTTCTAACGCCCGCAACCCACGCAAGCAACAGTGGATGGCCACAATCAGAGCACAACGAAGAACACTGAAAGACTTGAGAGAGGATGGAAGTATTACACGATCCCAATATAGGCATTACTACCTGAAAGCAAAGGGTGGTTCCTATAGATCTATTTCGCATCTAAAGACACAAATGGGTCTTGAGGGCATCTCAATAGGAGGCGATGAGTGATGGCAAAAGGTCCTAGACAAAGAAACCAATATCGCAGACGAAAATCTGGTGAAACAGACTATCGAAGAAGGCTAAAACTCCTCAAAGGAGGTAACCCAAGAGCGGTAGTTAGGATTTCCAACACCAGAGTTACTTGTCAAGTTGTGTCCTATGAGAAACATGGAGATAAGGTCGAATTAACCGTTACAGGAGATGACCTTGTCTCAAAGTATGGATGGCCAGAAGGACAATCTCGAAAGAATGTTCCTGCATCCTACCTTGTGGGATATGCGCTGGGCAAATCTGCTATGGCCTCAGGTCACGAAGAAGCAGTTCTAGACATCGGCCTAGCAGCAAGCACAAGTGGAAACCGCGTGTTTGCAGCCTTGAAAGGTATGGTTGATGCAGGGTTAGACATACCTCATGGCGATTCAGTCTTTCCAGATGAAGACAGGCTAAATGGGGCGCACATAAACGATTCATACGCTTCATCAGTTGAAGCAACAAAATCAAAAATAGAGGAGGCATTCTAAGATGAGTGAAGAAGACGTATCTCAAATGGCACCGGGTCTAATCCAGGCTTTTGCACCAACAGAAGAAAAAGAAGAGTCGGGCGGCCGTCGCAGAAGAACCTCTGCGGATGAATCCATTGCTGCGTTGAGAACTTGGTCTCCGAAAACTAGGCTGGGCAGGGAAGTTATGGCTGGTAGAATAGTTACTTACGAGCAAGCAATGGCCTCAGGACTTCCAATCCGTGAAGTTGAGATTGTAGACGCTCTCATTCCAAATCTCGAAGACGAGGTAATCAAGGTAAATATGGTTCAAAGAATGACTGACTCAGGTAGACGTGTCAGGTTCAATGTAATGGCATGTGTAGGAAACAAAGACGGATATGTTGGACTTGCTATGGCCAAAGGTAAGGAAGTGTCTCAGACAATCAGAAAGGCACTAACTGCAGCTAAACTAAACATAATTCAAGTCCAAAGAGGCAATGGATCATGGGAATCAAGCGTTGGACCTGGAACCTCGGTTCCATTCAAGGTAAAGGGCCAAGCGGGTTCAACCCGTGTAACACTGATGCCTGCTCCAGCAGGTAAAGGCCTTGTTATCGGAGAAACTGGTAAGCGTGTGCTAACTTTAGCGGGAGTCACGGATGTACTCTCTAGAACCAAAGGCCAAACTAGAACAACAATTAACTACGCAGCAGCTACTTTTAATGCACTAGCTGCAATCAATAGAACAAGAGTGAGCGACTCTCAAAGAACCGAACTCTTCATTCACAAGGGGAGGCTTCTAGAATGAGTTGGATAGTTGTAAGAGCACGTTCTGATGTCAAGGTTGAGAGATCGATAAGAGAAACCATGGGTATGTTGAATCTTACCAAGGTTAATCATGCTGTGATTATACCTGAAAATCCTCAATACAAAGGTATGCTACAAAAAGCCAAGGATTACATCACTTGGGGAAATGCAGATGCTGGTTTAGTCGAGAAAATGATATCCGAGAGAGGTAGGTTAGTTGGAGACAAACCCATTACTGATTCAGATGTCAAGGAACACACAGAATACTCATCAATAAAGGAATTTGCAGCGGCTATTGTCTCAGGAGATGCAACTGTAAAGGATATGCCAGAAATGAAGAGAGTATTCAGACTACACCCTCCGCGAGGACCGAAAGGTTGGGGCGGATTGAAGCGCACTTATGTTGTAGGTGGCGCTTTGGGACCTCGTGGTGATGATATTACCGCATTGGTTGAAAGAATGATTTGAGGTGATTTTGATGAGTAAAGCAAACAAGCATCGAGGACGTTGTCGAACACACGGTCGAGGCCACAAAGCCGGTCGTGGCGCAGGTAAGAGAGGTGGTCGAGGACGTGCAGGTATGAACAAGCATCGTGTAATGACTCGCATCAAATATATGCCAGGTCACTGGGGTATGCACGGTTTCAATCGAAATCCTGGTCTCAGGACAGTTTACGTTACTTGCAACGTAAGCGATCTTGAGGGTATGGCGGATGGCGGTGACTCAGTTAATCTGACCGAGATGGGCATTGACAAATTATTAGGGTCAGGTAGAATAAACACAGCACTTACAGTTACAGTAGAGGAGTGGTCTGCTAGAGCAGCTGAAAAAATCTCAGCAGCAGGCGGTTCTATCGAAGGTGATGATGAAGAAGAGGAGTGGGAGTGATTACCTCTAAACAAGAGGTTTATTCCGTTATATTCTTGAGCGATACATAGACGCATAAAATGGAGGGGGGAAAATGGGCAAGCAATCAATTCCATGGGCGGTTGGTCTAACCGGACTTCTCTACTTTGGAATGCTGGGTTATTGGCAGTCAGAGGCCTTTGAAACAGCTCTAGGATTAGGTGGGAATGCATCTTCAAACGCTGTTGATGGAGCAATATTTGGATTTACATTCGGAGTAGCATATGTAGCATTTTTGATTTGGTGTTTTGTAAGGGACATGCCAGAAGGTCTCAAAGAAGTTCCAGTCATTGGCAGATATGGTAAGGTTCTAGTTTGGCTAGGCTTCTTGGTCACCGCTGTGTGGTATTGTAGACCTAATTCGTGGTATGACGGGACACATCAAGACATGGTAGGATATCTCCTTGTAGGAGTAATCTTACTTGGATTTGGTGCAGCTGCTGCATTGACTTGTTTCATGTATAGTGGCGAAAAGAGTAGCCGTCTGTATGCACTGCATCGCTTTGTAGACACCTATCCTACAATCACAAAACCAGAAAGGCACGTTAGGTTTAACGAGAAACTATGGACTACTACACTTGTTTTGATAATTTACTTCGCTATGACGAATGTTATGCTATGGGGATTATCGGGTCAGGCACTCGACCTGTTCAGTGGATTTAGGTCGATTATGGCAGGGGCCTCTGGAACCATAATGCATCTTGGTATTGGTCCAATCGTTACTGGTTCAATTATCATGCAGTTATTCGCTGGTGCCAAAATCATTCGCTTGGATTTGCAGGACTCTGAAGATAAAGCGATGTATCAAGGTGTCCAAAAGCTCCTAGTTCTGCTAATGATACCTATTGAGTCTATACCACAAACCTACGGTTTCTTAGACCCAACAGAGGCACTGATCAGCGATTATGGAATGGGTTGGGCTAACTTTGTGATAGTCGCTCAGTTATTCGCAGGCTCCTATCTGGTATTCCTCCTTGATGAGTTGGTAAGTAAATGGGGAATTGGTTCTGGAATTTCTCTATTCATCGCAGCAGGTGTAGCACAGTCTACATTCGTAGGAACTCTTTCACCACTACCAGCAACATCCGGAATGAGTTACAGTATACAAAATCCTCCCTCTGGAACGTTGCCTATGATATTCTATATGTTTAGGGAGGCTACGAATGCCGAAATGATATCTCAAAACGGGTTTGAAACTATTCTTCTAACGCACGTTAATCCAGTTGCAGCACTGTTCTCGTCTGTGGTGGTATTCTTGGTTGTAGCTTATGCTGAATCTAGTAAACTTGAGCTGCCCTTGACTCACGGAAAGGTCAGAGGCCATCGTGGAAAATACCCTATCCGTTTAGTCTATGCATCAAACATTCCTGTTATTTTGATGGCTGCATTACTAGCAAACATCAATATGTTCACTCTTCTATTCTGGAACCATCCAACATTACAGAAAACTCCAATCTTAGGTAAGGAAGGTTGGGGTAGCATGTCAGACTATATTGGAACGTATGAACCAGGTTCATCAACGCCTAGTGGTGGATTTGCTTGGTATTCTTCAATGGTGAATGGGGTTAATGATTGGTTGATTCCTATACTGAATCAAGATACGGATATCTATGGCCATAGCCTGTGGCAGATAGGTGGCCACGTATTCTTCTATGTCACACTGATGACGGTCGGATCTATGGTATTCGCAAAGTTCTGGATCGACACAACCAATATGGGTTCAAAGGACGTTGCAAAACAGATTGAACGAACAGGTATGCAGATTCCAGGATTTAGAAAGAATCCGCTAGTTCTCGAGAGAATTCTAGAGAGATACATACCTCCAGTAACTTACTTCTCAGGAGCGTTCGTAGGATTGCTGGCTGCTGGTGCTGACTTGCTTGGAACGGTAGGAAATGCGACTGGAACAGGACTCTTGCTTGCGGTAGGTATCATATTGCGTACATACGAGCAAATACAGAAGGAACAAGCTATGGAGATGCATCCGATGCTCAGGCAGTTCTTTGGTGCAGAATGAAATTTTTAGCTAAATTTCAGATATAACTTAGCGTAGTTTAATTTCATATCACAATTGGGATAAAATAATGAAATCTTCCCCATAATATTATCATTACATCGTGGCGCAGTAAGTCGTTTTTCGTCAACAAGTAAACAGGCACCTTGATATACGGGGGGGAGTTGGGCGAGATGCTTGCGTCGTTAGGGACGGCGTTGGCGGCTGAGTCTCACGGGACGATGACTGCCGCCATCTACCCTGACGTGAGCCGAAGCGAATGCGGTCTTGAGAAACCACGCCCTCCCAAGGGAAAGTGTCAGCTCAAGGCCAGGTAGGTGATTAGTGTTCACGACACAATTTATTTTGTGTGCAAGAATAGAGCAACTCTAGTGCAACGTGAACCTGTCAATTCATATTTAGGTCAGCAAATTAACATTAGCGACAAGTAGCCAAAGGATCTAGACAAGAGAGATGCATATCTAGCATCAAGAAATCTGGTTGATCCTGCCAGAGGCGACCGCTATTGGAGTTCGATTAAGCCATGCGAGTAGAAAGAAATTAGATTCTTTGCATACT
>MDSY01047625.1_pt1 | contig 30263 bp, 52 predicted proteins | sample 811131 | NCBI WGS metagenome assembly MDSY01 (sample SAMN05326643, study PRJNA326480) | marine metagenome | isolation source: seawater | place: Atlantic Ocean: South West | collected 2010 | reverse complement strand
TGTCATTTCTCCTGTGACAACGTTTCCAGCAATAATCACAACATTATGATATTGTTGCCTAAATTCTTTAACAAATGTACCAAATCTTTCTGAATAACCGTTTGCTACATCAATACATACATATTTTAAATTCTCTCCAACCTCATTATATACATCACGAAACTTAGCGGCATCGTGATCAGTAATACCTATACTCATTGCAACATAGTCAGTTCTTTCTGCTATATTACTGTTAAAATATTCGATTAATTGTTCTACTGAGTAAGTTTTTACAAGACAGGAAAACATTTCGCCTGTGGCTAACACATCTGCCATTTCAAATGTGCCAACTCCATCCATATTTGCGGCCATTATTGGCACACCTTTATATGCTAATTTAGAATTAAGAAATTTGAATTCTCTATTTAAATTTACTTCTTTTCGACTACCTAATGTTGACCTTTTAGGTCTAATAAGCACATCTTTATAATCTAATTTAATGTCTTCTTCGAGACGCATTTTTAGTAACCTAACTGTTCTTTTCGTTTTTCCATATTTCTTTTAAAACGTCTTTCAGCCGCTTTTTTAGCAAGTCTTTTTTTTGTGCCTCTAGACTCAAAATATTCTCTTTTACGCAATTCTTGTAGCAATCCATCTTCTGCTACTTTCTTTTTAAATCGACGCATTGCTTTTGTCACATCATTATTTATAACTGTAACATACAATCCTCTGTGTTCAGGTTCTCTATTTTGTTTTCTATTTCTCATTCATTCTCTCTATAGTTGTAATTCATAAAGCCATTTAAGGTCATATATTTTATTTAAACTTAACTTATTATAAGGTGTAACATCGTCTTTTGTCAAGTAAAAAGTGTTAGGTAAACTTATGATATAGCTTGCAAATTTTTTTTCTTCTATTGCAGTGTTATCTAAATCAAATATTGTATAATCAACAATTTTAGCCATTGCTAGTAACCATGCAATATCCTTATCTCCATCTTCTTGCGGATCGTAAAGGTATACATTTATAGCTTTTGCATACTTTTCTAAAAAAGTTTGAAACTCCAGCCTAGTATCATTATTAGGAAAAATTAATAGAAAACTTTTATTTTGATTGTGAATAATATCTGGAGGAGTAATAACATTAATTTTTGTCATCTGATCCTATTTTCTGCCATAAACTGTTTTCATCTTGCTCACTATTTTGTATGTAGCCTGTAAACTGTTTACCAGATTCATCTCTGGCAATATAAGTTATATCCCAAGGAACGTTTTCAACCTTACCTTGTATATATTGATCTTTCCAAAACTTTAGGTTCTGATTTGGATGATCTTCTTTATATTGTCTTTTTGCTTCTTTATAAGCATCATCCTCTTTTTCTTTTTTTTCTATTTTTTCCCTGCGTTCTTTATGCTCTTCTGGTTCAACATCTTCTTGCACGTTATCCTGCTCAGTTTCTTCCTGTGTAAAATTACGTGCATATGGATTTGGAGTTTGATCATCTATTGACGCTTGGTCTCTTCCATCATCTCCTCCCGAGGCATCGCTTCCTCCTTGAGATCCGGTTCCAGCTGAGTTATGCAATCCGGCATCTTCGTCGGAGGTTCCTTCTTTTGTTGTTTGTTCTGATTCTGAATCAACGCTTCGTTCTTCTTCGGAGGGTTGTGCATATTCATCATCGATATTATTAGTGATTGTATTGTCATTATTTGTATCCTCATTAACCAGCATAGACTGTTCTTTGCGCCTCATGTCTAATGTTGCTTGGCTGGCTATTAGCAGAAGGACCGCTAGTGGATCAAATACAAATATAATTGTAACTATAACCCATCTTACAGCCTCTTCAAGAATATCTTGATTTGTTTCGCCATAAACAAATTCAGCAAGATATTTAATTGGTCCTACTTCTGCTTCTAATTTTCTATATTCTGCTTCTATTGTATACTTTTCTTCAGTTAGCTCGTCTATTAATTTATTTGCTTTTTGTATTCGAATAGTTTGTTCATCAACAATAGCATCAACATCAACTCCACCATCTACTTTAATTTTTTCTCTTAATTGTTGGATTAATGTTTGACTTGCTTTTACTTGTTCATCTGCACTAGATCTTATTCTAGCAATTTCATCTCTTGCAGTTGCCACAATAGGAGATTCTGTTGCTCTCACACTATCTATCTTAGACAGCATATCTACTTCTCTATCTTTTAATGCAGGTATTTGTTTATCTCTAATGTTGCTTACAATAGTGCTAAGTCTTTCACGCTCATTGTCAACAGTTTCTTTTGCTTCTATTCTAAGTTGAGATATTTGTTCTTGTAATTCAGTGATTCTTTCATTTTGTAAACCTATCCAAGTATTTGCACTACGTCTTGTGTTAGGACCAGCTTGTCCATCAGCATTACTTCCGATAGTAAGTTGAGCTTGTTTAATTTGTTCTGATTCACCACTTGCAATTTGCCCTTCAACTTTTGCAATGGCACCTTTTAATGTAGCTATCTGATCTTGTATAGGAATAATAGCACTCGTATCAACATCTAATTGTGCAATAGTAGTTTCATATTCTTTTGCACTATTTTCTAGCCTAACCAATTCATCTTTAATATTAGATAATTGGTCTTCATATGGTTTGGTTCTATCTGCATCACTGAGTCTAGCATCCTCAATAATTTTTTGTTGTTCTTCTATGGCTGGTTTGATACGTTCATAGGCATTGTCAATACGTTGTTGTTCTTTTTCAATTTGTGCATTGATATCGTCATTACGATTGCTTGTGCTATTTTCAGCTTCGTTAATTTTAACTTCAGCACGATCAATAATTGCTTGTTGTCTTGCTAGTTCTGTTTCTATACGTGCTACTTGTTCTACACTTTCAATACTAGCACTAGTTTGTTCAATATGTGCTTTACTAAGGAAACCAAATATACCCATACTGGTAATAAACATTAGCACTACTACTGCAAGTGCTAGATAGTATTTCAGCCACCAACGGGCTTTATTCCAATACCTATGCAACCATACGGCGGTTACAAGTTTACCAATTTCTAAAGTTGTGCCCATTATGATTATAGGCACAGCCGCGGCCGCAAAAATTGCTACCAACCCGGCAACACTATAGTATATTGCAACGGCACTTATTGATAATGCCGTTAGTAAGACAAGTATCCCTAAAAACATCGTATTGTTATTTATTTACTCCCATCGATAGAATATATGAGCACCTATTCTACCAATCAATTGCATACCTCTATCTTTTCTCCATGCAGGTCTTACATAAGTTGCATGGTAATGTGTTGCACCTTCTGTGAGGCCTCTATACTTGTCCCATTTAATAATGCTCCAAGCAATAGTTTGTGCTTCTACCCATCTGTCTTCATTATTTGGATGATCTTTTTTTCCATCACACCACCAACTAAATTGACACTTATTTCTACGTGGATGCCCATTGCTATCATATAATCCTTCTTTAACAACTTCACAAATTGTTGTTGGAAATCTTGTATCTCTAACACGATTTAACACCACGTCTGCGACTGCGTACTTATCAGCTAAATTACTACTTCTAGCCTCAAAATATATGTTTAAAGCTAAACAATGTTCTTGGGGAAAAGTAGCTTCAGGAAAAGTAAATTCTTCATGTCCTTGAGCTGTTGCTTCTAGTGCAATCCACCAAAAAAATGTAATAGCTATCAATGCCTTGTAAGTATGTTTCATAATTGCCTCGTTTTGTATTTAATAATTTTTTAACCTACATTTTATGTGTAGTTTAAATTATGTACTTAATTTTTTTAAAACTGTTGCAATTTGATCAATCAGCCATTTTTCTTCATTACTAGGTACCCAACTTTGTTCAGGTTCTAATGTATCAAATGTTTCCCACATGGCGTCTTGTTCAATTAAATTTTGTGAATCCATTAATTACGCCTCATTCTAGCAATGTCTTTTGCATCTTCTTTCTTGTCTGCAAATATAGGAACCATATTAGACTTATGCATAGTAGCAACACCTAGTAATTGTCGCTCACCTGAATAAACATTACGATCTTTCTGTACAGCAACTCCGTCAATTCTATCACTTGTAGGTATTTTGTTACCTGATGGTGAAGAATAATCAGGCATTGGTGCACGATAATCTTGTGTGGGTTTATTCACACCCATTTTCTTGAGCCACTTTTCGTGTTCTGCTTGTGCCTGCTGTAGCTTTTTCGATTTGGATTGTTTGCGTTTACGACTGTATTGTGTTGTGGTCATGTAAGGACCCACAAGATGCATAGACATATTTTATACTCCATAAAGTTATACTATATACTTTATAACGTATAATTTTACATTTGTCAACCTTTACCTATTTTGGTCAGGATTATCCCAGTGATGTAAATTAGATCTATTACGTGGTTTAGGTAGTTTTTTACCTTCAAGTTGTGCATATTGTTTTGACCAATCTTTTAATTGTTCTAATCTATTCACCAACCAATCATAATTATGATCACCTTCTTGCATTATAGAAAGCTGATCTTCTACATTTTGTTGCATCCTATGGATCCAACTACGCATTTCTGCAATAGTTGTAGCACTTGTAGAATTATGCCTTTCTGGTAACTTATAAACCATTTAGTCCTCTAATTTAACAATGCCTTCGCTTAATAAACGTTCTCTGTTTGCCATATGAGCGGCTTGTACATCATCTTTATTTTGTCCTTCATATTTTACTGCATGACCTTCTTCTATCATAATTTCTGTAGCCATTCGCCAGCTATCAGTAGGCGCATGATATACACTAAAATCTCCTAAGATACGACCAAATTTGCCTTTCATATCTTCTCCATTTTTGTTTATACGTGTTCTTAGAACCCCACCGTCACCAAGTAATTCGGTTAATCTTTTTTTACTTGCTAAACCAAAAGCTTTTTCTGTAAGATCACGTGTTCGTGATTCAGGAGTATCAATTCCCATTATTCTTACTCTCTCGTCTTTTAAAACCACACCAAAACCTAAATCAATATCAACATCTACTGTATCACCATCAACAATTTTTACTACGGTTGCTTTATATTCATACATCTATTTCTCCTCACTTAATATATTTTTTCATTAACAAATAAATTGCATAACAGGCAAATAAGTATGCCGTTGCTACGCCTACATCAACTAAGTGTTCTCGCATATGATATATAAATTCTATGCCTGCTTGTACATCACCTTGTGTTTCCATTTTATTCTCCCTCTATGTCAACTTCCTTCTGTACCATCGAATCCTCCGTCATCGTCGATTCTTCGCTCATCACGGGGTCCTCGTCTTTTTTTTTGAAAGTGGAATCAAAATCTAATGCAGTTACAAAGATTGTTACGGCCGCTAACATAGGCATAGTATAAACCATTTTTTCTGTGGCAAATGCTACTGCATATGTAGGCAGTAATATAGCAGTTGCTTTAATGATAGCAAGTTTAAAATTCATAATCTACCTTAGTAATATACTACTATTTATCTAAGGTTAGCTTTCATAGGATGATGCCATATTGCCAATTCAAAAATCTGTATATCTTGAGGTTGATCAATACAATATTTTACATTTTTAGCTACTATTTGTGGATCCATTTTTTTAAATATACGTAACATTTTAACCATATCAGTATCAGTCCACCCAGCAATAATATTAGTTACTCTACACTTTTGATTGCCGTTATTCATACTAGTTAAACAAGCTTGTTTAACTCTATTGTGTAATTCTTGTTTATTAATTACATAGGATCCAAATTTAGATTTAGTTTCAGGATAGTAACTAGAACTGCCTATATTAACTATAGTTTTTTCTTTATATCTCCAGTCTTGCCAAAATAAATTAAATAATTGTAATTGTGCATCTTTAGATTGTGCATTGTTGATAAAGATATCAAAATCTTTAGCTTCTTTAAATATTATTTCAGGTTTGTTAATATTATAGCCATTACTTCTGCTATAGCCAATTACATCATGCTCTTGTCCAAGTAAATCATAGATAGCCTGCCCTATACCTTTTGTGTGGCCGGTTACTGCTATTTTCATGCTAAGGCCATTTCCTCATTTAAGGATCTAACATGATTAATTAATTTTAATTCAGTGTGGTAATTATCAATCCATTTACGATTACGTTCATACACAGGTTGAGGAACAACTTTTGCTGTAAGTATTCCAACAGACTCTAAATGATCGTATCCTAAACTACGTAATCGAGGATAAGCCCAAAAGTTTGTGTTATAACTGAAGTGTCTTTCAAATGCTGTTTTAGGATGATCTATAAGCATTTTTTCCCATTCAAGAGACATTTCTTGTGCGTCATGCAAATCCATTGTATTATGTTTCCAATAATAGTTAGGATAATATTCTAAATGGATACCATAAGGATTGTCTGGCTTTCCGGTAAATGCTGGAGATTTACTATCATTTCCATCAGATACAAAAAATAATTCATATTGTATTTTGTCTAAGACACGTTGCTCTTGAAACCATCTTGCTGTATTACGTAAACTTTCCATGGTTTCGCCAGGTAGGCCAATAATCATGCTTGCTAATATGAACACATCGTCTTGTGCAACTTCACGCATCCATGTAATTATTTCTTTAATTTTCTCTGGATCTAAACCTTTTCCAGCTAATTTACCAGCTGTATGATCTAAAGTTTCTACTCCTAAAAATACACCTCGACAACCCATGTCAATCATCTTAGGCCACATTTCTGGATATTTATGAAACATATCAGGTCTACAATAGCTTATCCATTCCATCTTAAAAGGTAAACTTTTAATTACTTTATGCATCATATTAATCTTTTCTGGACTATCATTAACAGTATCATCAGTAAGCATATATCCAGTAACACCAAAATTTTCGTAGTTATAGAGTAATTCTTCTCTTAAACAATCTGCATCTTTTATTAATGTTCCTCTAATATCGTAAAAGCAAAACTTGCAACCAAATCTACAACCTTTGCTGATTTCTAAAGGCATCCATTCACCATTTTTTATAGCCATATTGTGTTGAAAATTACCTTTCAATACTTTTGCACCAGTTGATGCCATTTTAGTTTCATTAATAAAATATATTCCATTTTTTTCGTGTACTTTTTTAGGATCAAGTTCACCATTTAAAAATTCTACTATTGTATCTTCAGCATATCCGTTGAATACATAATTTATGTATTTTTGAAATGCTGTAGGAAAATTTGCTTCTGGTCTTGTTTTAAAATGTATTTTGTAAAATAAATCTGTGATAGCACCACCTAATATAAATTCTATATCTGGATTGATTTCATGGATACCTTCAAACCAATCATGGACTTTTGCGTGTCTTGTAAACCATAAATTAAAGTCTTGAGCTCTTGGATTAAATGTATTAAGCAAAAACGTTGTTGATAGACCTATGTAATAAGTATCTTCGTTTATAAAATTTTCTATATATTGGTGGAAGTTTTCTATTTTTGTAAACCAGTCAATAACAACACATTCCCAATCAGGGCAGTTTTCATTAATAGAACTGGCTACAGCATATGGACCCATGTAACGGCTCCAAAATGTATACTTGTTGTTAGTAGAAATCATTTTGACTTCGTACTTTTCGTTAGCTCTTTCAAGATGTTCTAAATGCTGTTGATTAAATTCATCCTCACTTAAATCTTCAAGAGCAGACTGTGTGGATCCAGTTATGTCATTATCAAAAATATCATTTAGTAGAATAATTCTTTTTTTACCCATACATATACCTTTTATATATATTCAAGTATACCATATTTTATACTATATTGCAAGTATTTATTTGTGTTTTTTAATTGGAAAATAAAAGAGTGCCCGAAGACACTCTTTTTACAAATACAAATTGTATTTAGAAACTAAATGATACGTGAGCAGTTGGTGTCCAATCTTCAGCATCAATATTATAATTAATATCAGTACCTAAAGTAATACCAGACACATTATGATCATATCCTAAACCAATGTTTTGAATTAAATCATCTTTGTCACCGTTTGCATAAACCTTTGCACTTGCAATGGTTGTTACACCTTCAAAACCAAGTTTTTCAAGATCAGTATCATAAGTTACTGCACCACCAAGACCAGCACCACCGACATTAAAGTCAGCAAGTGATGCTCCGATGATTACATTTTCACTATCAAGATTATAATCAACAGCACCAGTAATTTTTCCTATTCCTGCTCCTACTGTATATGAACCTTGTAAGTTGCTTAAATCTGTTACATCTGCAGTAACGTCAGTAAAGCCTAAAGCAATATTGCCAGCACCCATATTGGCCTGCAAACTGTCACTCATTGCTGGTATTGAAAGAGTATGTTCTCCTTCTGCACCAACCCAAACATCACCTTGTTTACCCAAAGATAAACCTACCATGTTTACTGTTGTTCCAATGTGCCATTCGTCAATATCAAAGTCACCGCCAGGTACAGCTTTAAGTTCAATGCTACCGTTTGCTACATTTCCTGCGGCAATGCCTAATGTGAATTCTGTGGTAGCACCCCAGTTGCCTGCATTCGTTTCAGCAACTGTGGATTTAATCTCTCCCGAGAGGTCTGCGGCATTTGCTGAACCAGCAAAAATAATAGCCGCTAAAGTAATAAATACCATACGCATATTTCGATTCCCTTCTTTTTATGCTAAAAAGTGGGTTGGAATAGTTGTTTCCTTCCCACTTTTCTATTTAGTCCTTAGGAAATTATGATAAGCTAGTATAGAACAAATGTTGTGTTAATTATGCAACAATGTTGTTATTTTTAGCAATAAAGTTATTGTAATTTGATATTCTAAATGTAATCCTATGCAACACTCTTTTTGCAAGGATTTCTGGATCATTTTGATCTCTTTTGTGTAGTGTTAGTAATTGATCCATTAACACAATATCGCCTGGTTCATACCAATGCTGATAAATGTATTTTTCCTGAAACATATGATCATATAAGCGTTGGAACAGTGTTTCATCTTTTGTTATAATTTTACACTTGTTGTTGGTATAAAAATAAATGCCTTTCACACCTGCAATGTTTTGTTGAAGCAACCACATCTTATAAGGTTTGTCATCTGATGAATCTTTCTTCATCATTTTTAATTGTGTTTCAGATAACCCTTTAGCCCATACTTCTGGTGTATATTCATATTCACAATAAACACCTTCTAACTCTTTTTTGAATGATTCCGATAAATCTGCATAGGCTAAATTTGTATTCAAATAACTTGTGCTGGTGTTTTCACAACCTTCATAACCTTGTAGTGCTACACCATCAGCACGATCCAGTCCATTTAGATTAGCGTGCCAATCTAATATGCCTGAACTAAATATACCTGTTGATATACCTTTTTTATTCTTTTTTGCAGTTGTTCTTTGTATAGGATATAATTCTTTGTCTTTATTCCATTCAGACGTAGAAGGAGGCGTTCTTCCAAGATAAAATTCTCCTTCTTTTGTATATATAAATTGTCTATAATTAGCAACAGTGCCTATACGTTCAATAAAATTTACAAAGTGATACGGAAGACGATTTTGTTTTTTTAGTACCACTATTAAATTATTGTGTAGTAATTCTTTAATGCCAAGAACATCATCACCACTAATATTTGCAATATCAACATCATTAACTTTTACAGCTACACCATTATTAATATATTGAAATTGCATATTATAATTTATCTTATTATTTGGTAATGTTATTCATTCATGAAAAGATATACAAGACAGGTCAGTAGGAATACTAATGAAATAAAAATAGCAATTATAAAAAGTATTACCACTTTTCTGCAAGTTTTTCTTTTAATTGCCTTTGTGAACGGACAGCTCTCATACAATTAAGTATTTTGTTTGATCTTTCAAAGGGCCTTTCATAACCAAATGATCTTCTATTTTTATCTTGTTCACTTTGTTTTTGAAATTCTGTAAGCAATATTGATTCTATTAACCTATAATCGCTATCATCTAAGTCTTGTAACCTGTGTAGCATTATACCCTCCTAATACTTTTGAATATTTATTAAATAAATTTATCTTTGACTTTTTTTAATTCGTTTTGATCTGCGGTTACCAATCCGCCTAGATAATATTTGATTTCATTAGCTAAAATTTCATCATTTGAATAAATTGCCTTACACACATAATTGCTTTTATCAATAAATTCTATTATTTTATTTTTAATATGAGATGTTGGCCATTCTATAGTACAATTTGCAGTATCCTCACATATAGATATTACAGTTGGTACCATGCTGTATGGTGTATCAAATTCTTTTTCAATCATTTGTTTCTACGTAATCCTCTAAGCAAACAAATCCAACTCCAGGGTCTGCAAGACTTTCATGTTTTAACGCAACTGAATAACAATCCATATTACTTGTATAGTAATCAAGAGCTTTTCCTTCGACTACACCATTTGCCAGTATAGATACGGCAACTAGAATATATCCTACAACCATTACATTTCGTCCTTTCTTTTTTGAATTTCTGATCTTAAGTCTGGTATAAGTTTTTTTATTTCACTTAATGCTTGTCTAGCTCTAGCGGCACTTACTTTTACACCATTCTTATCAAAGTTTTCTATTTCTTTAATGTATGTTGCAAATGCAAGAGAAATTTGCTCATGCTTATCATTCATTTAGAATAATCTCAGTAACCTGATCCCAACTATATGCTCTTCTAACTTCTGGATGGTCAAACCATTTATTATATGGATGATCTATAAGAATGCATTTTAATCCAAATTTTAATCCAGCTACTGCATTTTCAGGCTTGTCTTCTAACCAATAAAATCCTGTATCTAAATATTGTTCTAAGAAAGCATCTTTATCGCCAAACATATCTACATAGTCAAACTTGTCAAAAGTATTTTTACCAAAAGTATATTTTAAATGTCGAGTCCTTGCTTCATTAGAAAATTGATTTGTGCCAATTGCTGTACATATATCAAATTTATAACCGTTTTCAACTAATTCAGCAACGCCTTCTTTTGCACCTTCTAGTGTTTCCAAATGTGATAACCAAGCACTTTCATTAAAGTCTTTAACCATTTTTGTTGCTATATCTCTTGATATTCCAAAACGCCTATGGATTGCATATCCTTCAGGATTATCTAAAAGATAATCTTCTTGCTCCATCCATGTTTCAAATTGTTTATTCCAATTAAGTAGAACTCCGTCTACATCTGTAAGTATTTTCATAAGTGCCTTTCTACTGGCCATTTGCAAATACAGTAGATTGTGTCACACTAGTAATTTGTGCTCCACAGCCATATGTATCGTCTTTTCTTCCAATTTCTTTATCATTTGCAAACACATTATTACTATGTGTTGCTAATCCTGTTTGATGTGTAGAACATCCTGGGATTGTGTGAGCTTGTTCGTTATCGCCTTTTCGAACAACTCCTATGCCTTCAACAAATACATCATCACTACCTTGTTCTGTAGCAATATTTTGTGGTGCGGCATCACAAGCGATACCATCAAGTGGATTTGCATCGCCAACACTAACATGAACTGTGTTGACTACTTCTGCTCCATCTTTTCTTGCTACAAGTGGCATAAAATTTCCTAGTTCATTGTTAAACCAGTGGTTGCTGTCATATATTGTGATGCCATACCAGGTTCTGTTTTACATACGAATACTATATTATCTTTATTTATTTTTATATTTGAAGCTGGATCTACAGTATATACCCAAGGACCAAGTCCTATTCCATCTTTAGATGCTACAAGAGCTAATGGTTTAGTAATAGTTATGCCGCCTGTTGTGTCAGCTTGGAATCGTGCAACTATTTCTTCTCCAGCAGTAGTCCTTATAGTGATAGTATCATTAAGTTTAAAAGGTGTTTCAATCATCATAATGTAAATCCTGTTCCGTTGTAATTTGTACTTTCAACATATGTAATCATTTGTTCATACCCGCCTACTTTGTTACTTCCTACTATAATTTGTGGAAATGTTCTTGCGTTAGGAAAAGTTTCAAATAATTCTTCTGTGGTAAAGTCTACGTCAAGTTGTTTGTATTCAAATTCTAGACCATGTGTTTCGCACCATGCTTTTGCTTTTGTACAACTTGCACACGCAGGTTTACCATATATTGTAATCATAAACTAAACCCTTTTAATGAGTCTTTATCTACATCTTGTTTGATTCCTCCAATTACATAAGACTCTACTTCTGTTTCTTGTGGAGCAACTTGTAATCCTGAACTACTGAGCCAATGTTGTGTCCATGGTAAAGGATTGGTGTTTACTGGTGCATCAAAGATTGCATCAAATCCAAGTGCTTTTAATCTTCTGTTAGCAATATATTCTACATATTGATTAAGTAATGTTGCATTTAAACCAATCATTGAGCCATCTTTGAAAAGATATTCTGCCCAATCTTTTTCTTCACTAACGCACTCTCTCCAAAGAGCATAAACTTCTTCAGTAGATTCTTTTGCAATCTTAGCCATGTCAGGATCGTCTTTTCCTTGAGCCCATAATTTTAAAATATGTGTGCTTAATGCTAGATGTTGTGCTTCGTCACGTGCAATAAGACTAATAATCTTTGCACTACCTTCCATAAGTTTTAGTTCACCAAAACCAAAAGTACAAGCAAAGGATACATAAAAACGCAAGCCTTCTAAAATATTTACAGTATGCATTGCAAGGTACATTTTCTTTTTTACTTCATATAATGAACCTTTTCCTTTGTGGAAATAATTATCTGATGCTTCATTAAAAGCATCATAATGTTTTGTTACACTAACAGCTCGTTCAATAATTTTTTCATCATCTAAAATTGTATCAAAAACTATACTAGGATCAGGATATACATTTTTCATTATATGGGTATAAGATCTACTATGAATAGTTTCAAAAAAGTCCCAAGTAATAATACAGCCTTCTAGTTCTGGAATACTTGCATGAGGAAGAAATGCTAAACACGGGCCACGTCCTTGCACACTATCTAATAATGTTTGATATTTTAAATTAGCAGTAAATATATGTTTTTGTTCTGGCCTAAAACTTGCATAGTCTGCTCTATCTTTTTGCAAACTTACTTCTTCAGGTCGCCAAAAATATCCCAACATTGTTTGATTTAATTTATCAAACACAGGAAATTTAAATATATCATATCTTTGTGTGTTTTGATCTTCTCCAAAGAACATATGCTGTTTGGTGAAGTCTACTTTTTCTTTATTAAATACAGTCTTAGACATTATTCTTCCTCAGTTTATGTAACAATAATACTTTAAAAAGCATTATGTGTCAAGTTTTTTATATGGTACAGGCTTCGCAATCTTCTTCTTCTGTTTCCGGAGAAGGAGAAAGTTCTACTACAGGTGTTGCCTCGTCTTCTAATTCACTTGGATCAGTTTTATAATCATAAGTGTTTTGATAATAAGAGGTTTTCCATCCCATTTTATAAGTTGTTAACAAATCGTTAATCATTTTGCTCATAGGCACTTCATTGTTTTCAAATTGCGTTGGATTATAGGACCAATTACCACTTATGGCTTGATCAAAAAACTTCTGCATCACTGCAACTATATTAATATAACCTTCGTTGCTAGGCATATCCCATAAAAGTGTATAATAATTTTTTAAAGTTTGATACTGCGGAACAATCTGCTTAAGAGGCCCTTTTTTGCTTTTCTTAACGGACAAGTATCCTCTAGGAGGCTCGATTCCATTGGTAGCGTTCGACACAACGGAACTGCTCTCTGAAGGCATTTGTGCAGACAATGTTGAGTGCCGTAAACCGTGTTGTCTAATATCATTGCGTAAACCATCCCAATCATAGTTTAATACGTTTGGAACAATAGTGTCCACGTCCTTTTTATATGTATCAATTGGCAATACTCCATCACTATATTTAGTTTTATCAAAATACTCACAAGCACCTCTTTCCTGTGCTAATTTGTTACTAGCTTTTAACAGATAATATTGGAATGCTTCAGATAAATCATGTACAATTTTCCAAGCTCTGTCATCATCATAGCCTACATGATTTCTAGCTAGATAATGTGCTAATCCTATATATCCTACACCTAAACTTCTTCTTGCTTTTGTGGAAATTTCGGCGGCTCTAATAGGATAGTTTTGATAATCAATTATTTCTTCCAAAGCTCTTACAGCTAATTCACATAACTCTTCTAAATCATCTAAAGTTTTTAAAGTTCCTACGTTTATTGCACTTAATATACATAAAGCAATTTCCCCATTTTCATCGTCTATATGTTCTAATGGTTTAGTTGGTAATGTTATTTCCTGACATAAATTACTCATATATACTTTATCTTTAAATGAACTATGTGTGTTACAATGATCCACATTCATTATGTAAATACGTCCTGTTTCAGCACGTTCTTTAATTAAAGCTGAAAACAATTCCATTGCAGGAATTTTTTTCTTTTTGATACTTGTAGCACGTTCGTATTTTTCGTATAGCTCTTGGAAAACTTTTGGATCATCAAAATAAGATTCATAAAGTCCAGGAACGTCTTGTGGTGAAAACAATGTTATGTCTCCGCCAGCTAATAATCTTTCATACATTGTTTTGTTAAGTTGAATAGAATAATCTAACTTACGTACACGATTGTCCTCTGTGCCTTTGTTATTTTTAAGCACAAGAATATCTTCAATCTCTTGATGCCAAAACGGGAAGTGTGTAGTTGCACTACCGCCACGTACTCCATTTTGCGTACAACATCTAACAGTTGCTTCAAACTTTTTTAGGAATGGAATGATTCCTGTATGTGCAACTTCTCCACCCCTAATTTTAGAGTTTACTCCTCTTATACGTCCTGCATTTATTCCGATTCCTGCTCTTTGCGCCGTATATCTTCCGATCGACATATCACTTGCGAAGATCGAGTCAAGAGTGTCATTGCTATCAACCAAGACACAAGAGGCAAACTGCCTAACAGGAGTACGCACTCCAGCCATGACTGGCGTTGGGATATTGATTTTAAATAATGAGGTCGCGTCATAGTATCTCCTTACATAATATAACCTATTTTCTTTTGGATACTGTGCAAATAGTGTTGCCGCGATCATCATATACATGAATTGCGGAGTTTCATAAATTTCGCCAGTGCTTCTATCCTGACACAAGTACTTATCTACAACCTGTCTAAGACCAGCATAGGTAAAATTTTCATCTCTTTTGTGTCTAATATAACTATCAAGTGTGCTTATTTCTTCTTGTGTATAATAATCAAGTATAGAGGAATCATAAACACCACGTTTTATATTTAAATTAATTATTTCACTTAGAGTAATAGCATCATATGCTCCAAAAACATCTTTGTTTACTCCATATGATAACAATCTTGCCGCGGCATATTGGTAGTTTGGTATATCTAAAGATATTAAATCATTTGCACTGCGTACTAAAATTTCTTGTATTTCTCTTGAACTCATACCATCATAGAACTGTAAATTTGCATTCATTTCTATTTGGCTACTGCTTACCCCAGATACTCCTTCACAAGCAAATGCTACCACCTTATGCATTTTTTCTATATTTAATTCTTCTTTTTCTCCGCTTCTTTTTATGATTGTTATATTTTCACTCACGACTATCTCCTATATTAACTGTACTGTGGTAGTTCTGAATATTGAACTGGCGTTACGGTGCTTGCATTCATAAACCCAACTATGTTATTATAAATGCTAATGGTTTTATTGTCAACTTCTAATAGGTACAAGTACCTACTTTTATCTCGGTCTAGTGTTATATGTATCCCAAAGTCGGACCGAGAAAAGCGATCGGTTAATTGTAATGTATAACAAATTGCTAAAATTTTTTTGAATTCGCAGTAGTCATTTTCATATATCATTTCCCATGGATCTGGCCAACGCTCTTTATCATAAGGATCAATACTTATTTTTGAAGTAGGTACGTTATTCCAAAATTTAAACACAGAGTCAAAAGGATCTTTGTCAACTTCTAGTTGATTACGTAAACCTAGCCAGAGCTCCATATTTCGATAGTAATTTTCTTTAAACATACTATGCCATATGTCTTAAAGTGAAATCAAATTGATCTGCGTCTGCACCTTCGCCTATTGTTAAATTTTTGGCATTTATAAGTATACGAGATCCTAACATAGAAGCAGTAAATTCTAATGCTTCTGTTAATGTGGAATTTCCATCATAGATATAATCATCTGAAAAATTTACTTCTGATGAACTAATACCTTTATTCCAGTTAAATCTCATAGTACCTCTTCTATGCACAGGACCCGGTGAGTTCTGTGCTGTATATTTGTAATAAACTTCTATTGTTCCTGTAGTGCCATCTGCTGGCAAAGCCATAAAAAATGTAGAAGTTAAACGTCCACTAATGCCAGTTGACACTATGTAATTATTAATATAATCTTTTGGTCCTTCTACTTCTGGAGGATAAGTTGTTGAATTATAATTTGTATTTACAGTTAAGTCAGCAGTTCTTTGAAAATAATCATTATCACTATGATTGCCTACTTTACCAAATTTGATAACACTTACTACAGGATTATGGCTATTTGCATTATCATTTCCTACATATATAAACTTGTTATTTACAGATGAATTTGCTGTTCCATTATCAATAATTATAGCTTGTTTATTAACATTATCAAAACTTATATTCTCAATTGTGTTGTAACTTGGTCCTCTTATTTGTCCTGCAGATCCAAGTACTGTACCAATGCCAAACTTAAATCCATATGCCATGCTATGTATTTTTCCACCATCAAACTGATTATAGCTTGCATCATCATCTGAAAAATAAGCATAGGCATAGTTTTCAATATGTATATTTTTAAATATATTATTTTTACAATCTAATGAACCTAAAGATCCACTGCGTAATTTAAAAGCACCATAATCAACTTCTGTACCATCTCCAAAATTCCAAGTAGCTTTTAGTTTTATATTCCTAAATTCACTATCTCTGCAATTTTGCAGAATAATAGTTCCACCAAACTGGCTATGAGTAATAGACATATCGCTAATTCTGATGTATTTTGGTTGATTTACGCTTGTGTTTGTACTATCGTCTGAATATGTACCACCGCCTGCACTAGTGCTATTTTTTGTGTAAAATACACTACTTCCTGTACCAGTAAGCAATGTTTTACCCATACCATCTCCAACTATGTTAGCATATGGAGGAATGTAAATCGGAGAAGTTATTAGATATTCTCCAGCAGGAATACTGAGTGTAATATTTTTATTTTCTCCACCTATAGGAGATAAAAATAATTGATCTACAGCTCTCTGTAAAGCATCTGTTTGATCAGAGCCATCACCTAATGCACCAAAATCTTTAGCACTTACAACATCATCTAGTTTTACTGCAATTGATCTTTTTATAGGCGTGGCTGAAGTTGCACCAGTTTGTACATTGTCAGCAGTTCTATAAGTATATTGTCCTACTAATGATAGTATATCACTTTTTGTAGTTAATATTTCAGAATTACCAGTAGCAGGAGCACCTTCACTTACACTACCATTACCTATGTACAATTTTTGTTGATCAATAGCCCAACCTAACTCACCACTTGCTAATTGAGGTACACCTGATACATTTGCTTTACCTCTACGATGTTGAATTCTTGAAATTTGTACAACGGCCATATTAACACTCCTAAATACCTTCGTTGTATTTATGATGTTTTTTGTTTTGACTAGTCAGCAAAATAGGACCCGTAGGTCCTATTTAAACTAAAGAGATAATTTGCTATTAAGCAAATACTTTTGCTCGGCTTCCGTTTACATCTCGAGCAGTAATACCATATCTGGTTTTACCAGTAGTAGCGATTGAAGTCTTAACATTAAGACCAGCCGCTTTAAGTTCACTCATTCTAGCAGGAAGTTGCTGAATGCCAAACCTTGCTTTAGCATCAGCCGCAGTCAAAGTTTTACCAGTACCTCTTAGATAAGTTTCTAAGAAAGTTTTTTGGTTAGATTTAATTGTAGTAAAAGCCATTAATGCCTCCGTTTGTTGTTACAATATACACACTATAGCAAAGGATTTTATAAAGGTCAACCTTTTTTTTTGAATTTTTGTATTTTAATGATGTTTGTCATAATATTGATATACTCTATTCCACCATTCTGTTTTCCAATCGTCAAATTCATTTGGCCATAGATCAAACTGTTGGTATTCACCTGCTCTGCTACACATAAAGATATGTCCTTCACGTATTTCAGTGTTGTGTATTTCATTATGTGCAATAGCATAAGCCGTTAGTTGTAAGAAATAATCTTCAACCCATTCTAATTTTTTAGGCTTATTAGTTTGCTTGAAGTCCATTATACAAGGATTTCCTTTGTATACGCCAACTAAATCAGTTGTGCCTGCATATAGTTTTGGAACGTACAAAGGAACTTCGCTACCCCAAATTTCATCTACATCATCCATTGCATGAACTTTTATTTTTGTAGCCATTGAGTGTGCTTGTTGAGCATATGGATTACCGCCAGGAGTAGGCCATTCTCCTGTATCAATATAATCTTCTAAATATTTGTGCATACGTGTTCCAACACCACTTGCCTCTGTGACAATCTCTTGTGCTTTTTGTTCTCCCACACGTTTTTTCCATGCAATCAAATGTGTTTTATCTTTTGTTTCGCCTAAAATAGTTGTTACACTTGCAACTGGCGGACCACCTGGAGTTTCATATCGACGTTTACCATCAACATTTACTCTTTTTAATTTTTCATATTTGTATTTTTCTATAATTAAGGACATTATAGTAGTATAAACTATATTATGGTTATTGTCAACTTATAAGTTATCGCCTACATCTGTTGCTCTTTTTGCCATTGTAGATACAGTATCTTGGTCTCCTCCACCCTTAGGCAAACTATCACCAAAACTTATCTTTTCTCCATCATAGTTACTAACAATATTTTTTATACGATCATCAGCTTTAAAAGCCGCATCAAATGTTTCATAATTAAATTGTGGAATTTCACTATTATCCATCATCTTATCTAATTCTTCAAAAGACATTTCGTCAATGCCTTCTGCTTTGATAAGTCGTAATAGTCTATAAAGATTATCTGTATTAACTTCTTCGGTTACTTTTTTTTTGATGCGAGGGTGGTTGCCAGCTTACGTGGGTCTACACTTTCTCTAGTTTCTCTCCCTGCTACTTCATCACCGCCAGCCGCTGGTTCAGCCACCGCAAAATCATCATCTCCTGCAGGAATTGCGGCATCATCTTGATCAACTGTAGGTTCCATACTTGGATCTACTGCCATATCGTCACCACCCATAGGAGTAGTCATTTCGCCTTCGCCAGTAAGCATGGTTACTCCATTACTCAATGCGGCTCTTGTTCCTTCCATTGATGTGTATAATTCGTCTAGGCTTGCTTTAATAGTTTCTACAAAAGCATTACTTTGCTCTACACCCATTTCATCACGTATTGCATCTGCAAGATCTAACATTGATTCTGTTTTCATTTCTGCAGTATCTTCCATCCAACCTGTAACTCTATCTACCATGTCTTTAGCGGCCATAACAATCTCAGCCTGGTCTTCAGCACCTTCGCTAAGTTCTGTTTCTTCTATAATATTGTCACTATCAACGTCACCTCTTTCAGAAAGTTCGGCGTTTAGAATATCCAAAAATAGTTTTGATTTTTGATAGTCGTCATTTTCAACTACAGCATTAAAATTTTCTTTCATTTCAATGGCACTTAACTTTGTTCTCAATTTATTTCGAGCATCTTGTAGTTGTTCAATAGTAAAGTTTTCAAGTGAAAGCTTTGAACCAAATCGTTTTTCTAGGCTTTCATTCAAACTTTTAGCAGTTACTGGTTTTGCAAATTCTGAAATATTCATAACACATTCCTATAGGTTTTATTTAAAAGTATTTATCTCTATGAGAAGATAATTTGTTCTAACTGATCAATGGTTGAATCCATATCTAGTTGTGCAACAGATATTCTTGCATCTAAAACATCTTTTTTGAATTCATCATTAGTAATTTTATAACTATTTTCATAAAACATAATGTCTGCATCATATTTTCCTACAGAATTATCTAGTTTAATAGCTTTTTGTATATTTTTATCTTCATTATATAATTTTGCAATAGCTAATGCTCCGTGTTTAGAATGAGCAGAGCTGATTGCAGTATCTTTTTTACAATCAAATAAAAGATATGTTTTATCTTTTCTTTGGCGTACTATTACTGGACCAACACGTATTGCATTACCTGCTTTGTACGGCAAAGGGTACTTTGTTAATCCTAGTGTAATTAAGGATTTTATTTCACCTATTAGATCTTTCATGATTTATCAAATAACACTTTCCATTATGAAGGACTCTTTTTATTATATCTTTTCTTATTAAATTGTCAAGTATAAATTGTTGTCTTTCTGCGAATTCATTGTAATCACAAAGGCTTGGTAATTCACGCAACAATGATTCTTCCTCATTTGTTGTGGCCACCATTAGACCGTTTGATATTTCTTTAAAATTCATTAACCTGGAGTACCTGTTGGATTAGGTGCTCCCATAGTGTTACCCGGTTGTTGCTGTGTTCTTGCTGACTGCATTCGCATTCTTTGTGCATTTGTTACAGCTTGTTGAGCGGCTTTGATTGCCTCATCAGAAGCTCTCATTTGGGTTTGTAATTGAGTCATTTGATCTTGGATAGCTTGTCTAGCATCTTTTGCAGATTGTAATTGCACTTGTGCCATTTTTACTGGATCTTCATCGGGTGCTTCAGCAATTTGTAAATCAGTAATTTTCATTTTCTATTCATAGCCTTAACTCTAATACTGGCTGGATTAATTCTTTTTGTACGTTTTGCTTTTCTCGTCATTTTACTTCCTAATCTAGCCTTAGTTATCTTTAACCTGTTTCTTTTTGCAACATCAGGAGGCGCAAAACATTGTGCCACATTTGTTACAGTTCTTCCTTTTCTTGCACCAGAGGTGCATCTGTATTTACGTACAACAGTGTTTCCTCTCTTAGCATAGACTTGTCTTTCAAACAATTCTCTTAATAACATTTTAACCTGCCTGTAATAGTATAACCACTATAGTTGAAAGTAATCCTGCTACAATGGTACCAGCCGCTCCAATTATTACTTTTATTAAACTTTGTTGTCCGCTTGCCATTTGATCACTTATTTCATCTAACTTTTTTTCAACTTTTCCTAATCTTTTATCAAATTGCTCATATCTCATGTCGCACTTGTCAACATGGGCTTCTAAGCTTTCTTTTTCCAGATTTGATGATTGTAAAGTCGACATTTATACTCCATTTTTATACGACAGGAAATAGCCTTTTCGGTGTTAGATAGAATAAATGCCTAAGTGAATCTTCACTATTATTATTTATCAAACATTTTGAAAACAATATTTTTACCTTCTCCTTTTGTTATGAAAACATTTTCTTTAAATTTACTTGTCTCTTCAAGATCTGCTATGAATGGCACTAACATAAAATCGTTTTCAAGCATTTCTATTGTTAATGCACCTTCGTATGCAATAGAAAAAGTTAGTTGCCATACTCTATTACTTCCTAGATCGGTGTCTTCGTATATTATTATAGGATCATCATCTATAGTAGGATTCACTCTTAACCCTACTGTATTAATTACAGTCATATAATTTTGTTTTTGTCCATAAGCTATTCTATTTTCTTTTGAAACTTTGATATGATTTGTAATATCAACTGTTGTTTCAATAATAAATTTAGTTTCCATACTTATATCCGTATTCTAATACATCTTTAAAATAAAGATCTCGTACAAAATCTACTAATTCTTTTGTGTAAAGATCTTTATAGTTATATTCTATATTCTTATTTGTAATTGGTAAAGGAACATGGCAATCCAATTTATCTTGTATTTGTTTAAAATCTTCTTCTAGATTCTCATACCGTAGTATTTTTGTATGAGTGCCAAACCAATCATGTTGTGGTGTGTCTAAGCTATACCAGGCTCTAGCCCAAAGTAAAAAGGGTTGAAAAGATAAATTTGATGCTTGTTTACTAACCCGTTTTAATAACCAATCCTTGAAATTTTGATTTCCATGATTTGCAAATAGATACCAACTTGCTAATCTTTCCCAAGGATTTCTAACTACTCCAAATGTATATGTTGTATTTGGAAAATATGTATTAACTTCAACAATATGTCCATGCTTTTTACCTTCAACTGTTTTAAAATTTTCATCTAGCCATTGACTTATACTTGTGCCAGCAGTTTTAGGATTATGAATAAAGGTTATATAATAATCAGGAAGGTAACGCATCTTGTACTTACCAACCATAAAAAAAGCGCCACTGTAAAAGTGACGCTCCTTTTTTTAAAGTAATCTACTCTTATGCGTCTGCAATATCGAATAGGTTTGTTTGTAATGCAACAGTTGCGCCTGATAGGTCGATTGAATCGACTGTACCTAACTGACGTACTCTTGCTTGTAGGTCTGCCGCACTTGTTGAGTGCCCATCAACGATAACGCCGATGAATCCGTCTGTTCCAGATGAAACGTGCATAAGTGCTTGACACTCTTGCATAACTGCTTCAATAGTTGAACCAATACCGCCTTTTGCCGCTAGTGATGCTTTACAATCAATTGCGTAAAAGTCTAAGTTTGCTGTTGAATATAGTGTACCATGTGCATGGCCTAAACCATTTGATCTTGTGAATGCCGCCATTTTTATCTCCTTAGTTCTCTAAATGACAACCCGTTACTCTACGGGCTTTCTATATTGTATTTAGCTTTTAGTGGAAAAATAGGTTACTTAAGGCTTCTTTTTGCACGTTTATGTAGCATTTTGAACTGTTCTATGTAGGCAGGTCCTGCTTTTATAATATCATGCATCATTATAACTAAAGGAAAATACGAACCTGCAATAGCAGAAGGAATGCTCTGCCCTTTTTGTATAATTTGTAAAAATCTACTTATAAATGGCAAACTTGTTACAGGAACTAGTAATCTATAGTATTGAACATTTTCCATACCTCCAAGATCGGGTATACTAACTTTAGGTTCTGGATCAGTAGCATTAAAATCTTCAAGATTATTATCATTTGTAAACCTAGCAAACATAGGCATAACATCACTGTCACTTAGTTTACTTCTAGCCGCAAATAAAAGTCTGGTTATTGTAGTTTTTCTTTCGTTAGGAGTATCAGTACCAAAGGTTGTAAGTCTTCTTCTGATAGCTTTATAATGAGGATTTGTTATATCAAGATCTGATTCAATTTGTGCTAATGCCCTAATATCTTTATCAACAACACTATCGCCACTTGCTAATCTCCTAAGAAAACCGTTTAGATTTCCTATACTGATTACAGTTTTTCTTCTTTCAATAGCGGCGGCATCTGGATTTTTTAATTTGCTTAAGGCTTTTTCGTCACCTTGTAAAAAATGAAATAAATTATATAAATCTGTTCCGTCTATTCTAAATCTTTTGTATTCTCTAAACATCACAGTTTTATATGCATACTTAGTTGCTTCTGTTTTATGCTTACGATAAAATCTCATAGCTTGCATACAAAGTATAGAAAGGTATGCTTTTTCTCTACAATCACTAAAAGAGAGTAATCTTTGATTACGTGAATCACGTGTCATTCTTGCTTCATGTAAATCTTTTAGAAATGAAAAATTTTCTTTAGTTGGTTCTTCCGTCATGGTATGACCACCTGATATTTCAGCCCACTGTTTTGCAGTATATTTCATCTACGTTTACTTTCTTTTATCTTTTCAACGCCAACAATAAACTTTTTACTTGAGCCTGTTTTGATGCTGTTAATTAATCTTCTTTCTAAATCCAAAGCTTGGTCAGGTGAATAATCTTTATGTATCTTTTCAAGTAAATTTACGGCACTATCGATTAAATTAGAACCTGTAGTCTGTATGAAATCATCACTGCGGTTTGTATCTACTCGCAGATTACTAAGTTCTTGTAATATACTCCTAGTGCGTTTTCTCATTATTGTTCCTTACGTTGTATTTAGCCTGCTAAAACTATAAATATGTGTATAATTGGAGGTGCATATATGATTACAAAAATGACATTCAAAGAAAGATCTTTATTATTTGCCAAACTTTCTAAAATAGCATACAATAATATTGATGAAGCAAAGTCGCAAGCAAAAAAATTAAAATTTACCACAACTGAGTTTTATGATAAAGACGGAGCTCAGGCATATAGATTTCAAAACAAAGATGATTTAGTTATTGCTTGCCGTGGTACTCAACCAACAGAATGGAATGATATAAAAGCAGACCTCAGAGCAATGCCTGTATTAGCTGAAACAGTAAGTAGAGTGCATAAAGGCTTTAAAGCTGAAGTAGACGAACTTTGGCCAATGGTATTAGAAGATTTACAAAGAAAAACAAATCAAAACAAAAAGATTTGGTTTTGTGGACATAGTTTAGGAGCCGCAATGGCTACAATTATGGCAAGCAGATGTCATTTATACAAAGATATAGCACCTGTAGAAGAACTTTATACCTATGGCTCACCAAGAGTAGGCTGGAAAAAATATTGCAGATCCTTAGGTGTAACTCATAGACGTTGGAGAAACAATAATGACATTGTTACAAAGGTTCCTTTTAACATAATGGGTTATGCTCATGATGGTAAAGAATATTATATCACCAGCAAAAATAGAATAGGAAAGCCAAGTATAGGTGATTGGTGGAATGGTGTATGGCAAGGAATAAAACAAGGAAGATTTGATTCTATAGGAGATCATGACATCCAAGCTTATTATGATAACATTGATAAAGCTTTATCAGATGTTCCTCCCCACTACTAATCCATTGATTTAAATTTTACGTTTTCCATTACCCAATCAATTGGTTCTTCATAAGCAAATTGTAACATATATCTATCATGTTCATTATTTGTTACACTATGAATATATGACCCTGTATTTAATATTACTGCATTGTCTTTATAATGATATGTAAACTTATTATCATCTGCATCATAAAAATCAACTGGAGCAAACTTATCTAGTGACGGTGACAGATACCAACTAACGCTACTACGCTTCCTTGTATATTGTACAAAGTCTATATGTCTTGGAACAGGATCGTATGGCGGATTATGTAATAGATAAACATTATGTGGTAAATGGTTAACACACTTTAGCAAAGGTTTAATATCAAGGTATGCAACGTTTCTACTTACGCCATGCATAGTCCTTTCTTTATCTTTTTTTGCATACTGTCCATAGCGAGTGTATTGTGTTTTTTTAGCTATTTTTAGCATTTTTTGTCTAAAGTCTTCTGTTATTGTATGATCTATTTCAAACCAAAAATCATGTTCCATTTTACTTCCTATTCTTCAACTTCTATAACTGAAGGTTTACACCAAGCAGAGTAACGTCCGGCCAGTCTATCACTTTCTTTATTAATCATTTTAGCATACCAGCCACATTTTTGCATACTTGGATATTGTTTTTGTCCTTCGGTTTCTTGGCCATTCATTATCATTAGTATAAAAACTAATTTTGTCATCTTTATCCTATAAACTTATTTCGTTTTCCTCTTGCCAAGATTTTTTGTATAATTCTATAAAGTCATTTTCTTCCATACAAATAACCTTTTCAATTGGGCGATATCCATTATCTTTTATTACTTGTTCAACAAGTATTGGTATGACTGCTGGATCTGTAATATCTGCTTGACATTGTATTTCTGTTTCAAACGTAGGTTGTGTAAAAACATATAGATCTCTTGATCCATCTTGTGATATGCCTGCAAATATTACAATTACCAACCATTTCATGTTCTATTACCTCTAAGAGCAAAAAACAAACCACCTACCCAAAGTAGTACATGAAGATTATCATATAAAATGACATCCCATAAACTTGCAGGTTCGCCAACCCAAATAACTCCAGTCATAATACTACAAATTGTTATACCACAAAAACGTGTTAATACATCTCCATAGTCTCGTAATTTACTCCAGTTAGCCATAAGTCCAGCAACTATTAATCCAATTCCTGCACCTAGTTCGCCATATGCGGCGAACCACCAAACAATATAAGGCAAATCAAAAGACTCTGCTCCTTCTATTGTTACTGGTAATTTTGATATTCCTTGTTGTATAAAAATTATAGACAATGGTATTCTAAATAACCAATGACTTAAACAAAACTCTGGTATTCTACTCACCCATTTCATTTTTTTCTACCTCCGGCATTGTGAATAAAGCATTTATATCTACTTTTGCATTTGAAAGTTTACCTACTAATGGTATAGGTTTACGTGCAAAAACTACCCATTTGTAAGCAAACATAGTTTCTTTTGTTACACAAAATTCTCTAAAACTAGTACCAGTTGTGTAAACGTCATCTACTACTAGCCACGGATGATCACCTTTAGTTACAAATGGTTCCAAAGCCCATTGTAATGGTAAACCACCTCTAGGAATACCAACTACCTTACTAAAAGGTTCTTTTTGGTAATCCATGATCATAGTTGCAAGAGCTGACCATTGTTCAGGAGAAATAGCATCACATTCTATTTTCCATTTTAATGGCAATCCTGCGTGACTTGTAAAGTCACCTACTGAAAATAATTTAGCTTCGGTATGATAAGGCATCAATATGACTCATTTTCGCCATTATGCAAGCTTTCATGAAATGCATAATCCATTGCCATCATTTCTAAGTCCATACCCATATAAGCTAACATTCCAAGCATATATATAATAATTAGAACGCCAAGTATGATACCTTGTATTTTTAAAATATTGTTTAACATTTCTTTCCTATTTGGTTGTTAGTATTCAACTCCTGCATAAAAAGGAATCTTTCTATTCTTTATTATACTAGAGCCTGGTAAGAATGTCAAGTTCATAATACAGGCACAAGCAATAACATTTCCACCTAATTCTTCAACAATATCTATAGCGGCATTCATTGTTCCTCCTGTAGCCATTAAATCATCAATTATTATAACTCTATCATCTTTAGTTATTGCATCTGATTTTATTTCTAATGTGGCAATATCATATTCTAATTGATATTGTTTGGATAAAACTGGTGGCGGAAGTTTACCTTTCTTCCTTGCTAAAACTAATGGATTTCTTGTTCTATGAGCAAATATGCTGGCAAAAATAAATCCTCTTGCATCTAAGCCTACAATTTTATCGACTGGACAATATTTTAACAAATTGTCATAGAGATAATTATTTGCCTCTGCAAATCCTTGTGGGCTTTGGCATAGACTAGCTGTACATTTAAAGTCTATGCCATCTTTTGGAAAATTTTCATAACTTCTTACATAATCTTTTATCATTAATAACTCTGTGCCAGTCGCCATTTAAGATAGGCCAAACTTTCTATTGGCTCATACTTTGCAGTCTCATTGGTTAAGTTTTGAACCATTGTTCCGGGTTTTGGATCGACAAAGTGTGGCATTGACCAACGTTCTTGATCAATGTGAGTATTAACAACTCTATGTTTCGTGCTTTTAAAATAATCGTTTGTCCATCTTTGTAATAAGTCACCAATATTACAAACTACACCGTTGTTTGCATAAGGTACAGGATGCCATTTGCCCTCAAGGTCCTGAACTTGTAGTCCTGGAACGTCATTGATCTGCCAAAGTAATGTGATAGTGCCGTAGTCACTGTGTTCTCCTATTCTCATTTGCTTGTCCTCTAATGGACCTGTGTATGCTGGATAATGAATTACTCTTGTAGTGCTATAGTTTGTTTTATGTGCTTGTGTAAGTGGCATATCTGCTCTATTGAGTATACGATCAAACATTGTCATAATTTTAAGTGTAAGTCTATCAGCTATATCAACTGTAGCTTTTGCAGTTGTTTTGAAGCCTTCAATGTCAGGCCACAAATGGTCGCCCATTCTGTCATTGTTATAGTTGAAACTTTCTTTTAAATCTTTTGGAGCAGTAGGATCAACATTTTCTGCACCCATAACTGAATATCCTAAATTTGTATCACCTTCGTATGGATACTTTAGTTTAGTTTCTTGATCAAGTTCAAAAAACTGTTTCATTGTATCAAACCATAGGTTGTATGTATTTTGTTCTTGTTTGTTAAAGTGATTTGTAAAAACTGCAAAACCTATTGTTGTATAAGCTTCTTCAATTTCTTTTAATGCTGTATCTGACTGTAAATCAATTACTGGTATCATTTTTTCTCCAGTTCTATTATTCTTTTTTCAAGTTGATTAATTTTATCAACCATTCTTTGCATCTCATAGCGTATTGCATGATCAGATGTAGATATAAAGCCATCACGTTTCTTAGACGTAAAATCTAATCTAAGTCCAGCATCTGGATCTGTAGCTTTATCATAAGTCATATTATTCTCCATACAAGTAGTGGTCCCGAAGGACCACTACAATTAGTTTTTAGTTAGGTACTGTGCCTACTATACCTTCCACATAGTATGCCATACTATCTAGATGGGCTCTATCTGCAACCTCTCCTTCTGCGATTTGAAGATTACCTTCATTATCGTAAATAGGACCTGTAAATGCAAAATATTCGCCAGCAGTAATCGCCGCCTTGATTTCTTCTGCTTTTGCTTTTACATCGTCTGGCATATTCATAAATGGAGCCATACCTACTGCACAACCTGTTGCATCACACTCGCTGATGTCACCAAAGTATGTACCTGTTTCCCAAGTACCATCTAATACTGCACCTACTTTAGCAATATAGTAAGGTGACCAGTTATCGATAGTTGCTGTTAACTGTGCCTTAGGAGCAAAGGCATATTGATCAGATGCTTGACCAAATCCAACATGACCCATAGCTTCAGCAGTCTGTAGTGGAGCAGGCGAATCTGTGTGTTGGGCAATTACATCACAACCTTGGCTGAGCATAGCTCTTGCCGCATCTGATTCTTTACCTGGATCGTACCAAGTGTTAACCCATACAATGCTGATTTTAACATCTGGGTTCATTTTCTTTGCACCAAGGTAATATGTGTTGATTTCTCTAATTACTTCTGGAATTGGAAATGCGGCAACATAACAAATGTGATTGTTTTTAGTCATCATACCTGCAATAATACCTTGAACGTGTCTTGCTTGGTAAAGTTTCAATCCATAATTGGCCATGTTATCTGCTGTCTTATATCCAGTAGCGTGTTCAAATTTTACATTTGGAAAATCTTTTGCAACTTTTAACATACTGTCCATGTAGCCAAACGAAGTTGCAAAAATAATATCTACACCCTGCATAGCCATTTGACGCATCACACGTTCTGCATCTGGCCCGTATTTGACGCTTTCAACAAACATAGTTTCTACTCGATCACCAAAATGCTTTTCAACATCCTGTCTTCCAATATCGTGTCTGTAAGTCCAACCGTGATCACCTGTTGGTCCTACATATATAAAGCCTGCTTTGACTTTATCTTTTGGTTCGTCGGCCATTACAGCCATGCTGAGAAACCCCATCGAAAGAAACGATGCGGCAATAAGTTTTAATAGTTTCATGTTTTACCTTTCTAGTTGCGGGTGTTCTTTAACTAAAAAATGCTTCACCCTAGTGTAGTGCGACTTTTCTGTTGCTAGGTTAGTCGCCAACCCCGGGAACCTAATTAGGCCGCCATTGCCATTTCTGGCGCATAATTGTCATTTGCAATTATAGTTTTTGACCAATAACGCAGTCATCCGGTAAACTCCACTTCACTACAACACCTGTCGATCCTATTTCAGCCCCATCAAAAGAACACGTATTATCAACTACCAATTTCACCATATGTTCTCGAAAACGATCTTCGCCATACACTTTCCGCAATGCGTGTGATAATTCAATTGTGTCAGTACTCATTAATCCGCGTGTTCTTTTGGTGGAGCTGTGGGGTACCGCCCCCCAGTCCAGTATGTGTTCACGTTGCTTCAACGTTTACAACTCTATTTATAACACAGAAATAAAAACGTGTCAAGAAAAGAAAAAAGATAAATAAAAAGATGGAAAAATAAACCAATTTTTTTTTGGCTATTTTTTTTTAGGTTGAGATAAGAGAAAAAGGAAAAAATACATGACACAACTAATAAACCCTACAAAATTTACAAGTACAGTTGGCCTTTTAAGGTCATTTTTTTTGGACAAAGGATTTGAAGAAGTCCATACACAAAATAGATTAAGCATTCTTGCCGCTTGCGAAGATCCTTTTAACGTAGCAACGTATAATTACGCAGGCCAAGTGTGGCCGTTGCCGCAAACAGGCCAAATGTGGTTAGAACATGAATTATTAAGTAGCCCCGATAGTAAGGGGTTTTTTTGTGTCTCCACATCCTATAGACAGGAACCAAATGCAATTCCAGGTAGACACGATATAATAT
>MDSY01095993.1_pt1 | contig 30268 bp, 10 predicted proteins | sample 811131 | NCBI WGS metagenome assembly MDSY01 (sample SAMN05326643, study PRJNA326480) | marine metagenome | isolation source: seawater | place: Atlantic Ocean: South West | collected 2010 | reverse complement strand
TTCGCCGGACAGGAATTCACTTAATCCTGTTGTGTCACCAGAACCATCAACTACGACTCGAATTGGGGTTACGTCAGCCATTAAAAACCTCTTTTAATACTATTTAGGAGTCTGATATCACCCCTTGAGATTTTATCAGACTCCCTCACATTCCAGCTGACTATTTAAAGCGGGGCTACTGCGGCAGGAATTTGCGCGGTATCCGCATCGGTTGTAGTAATACCAGAACCAGCTACAAGCATAAGAATTCTCATACCATTACCAAATGCCCCAGTACTCATCATACCCCTATACATTCTGCGATGATTGTTGTTACCCACAATCGCACCACCTTCACGTGCTGCATTTGTCTCGGCAAGTACTGTCACTCCATCAACAACTGAAGAAGCAGATGTTGCAACATCACCTGTACTATATCTATCACTGGAAATCAAAGTATCCTGTCCAATAGCACCAGCTGCACAGAAACCAATCATATCCAATTCTCTGTTTGTATAGAAGAATCTTTGTGTACCCAATCTGTTTGGAAACTGAATAATAAGTTGTCCTTCATCATTTAGAGATAATTGTTCAAGTGGATTTAAAATTGCAAACGAATCAGTTTCATTCACTCCAGCAAAAACATGTCTATCCCAAGGTTTCAGAACATCTTTTTCTCTTACAACAAATCTTCTAAATCTACCCTGAGTTTCTAACTCCAATGCTCTTAATTCTTCATTCTTCAATTCATCTATTTTAAAGTTTGGAAGATAATTACCATTGATATCATAGATACCAGCAAGAGAAATTGAATCTTGTCTGTTGACACTTTTCTCACTAAAGAATGGATCTGAATCTGAAAATAGAATTGGCGGTTCAGATGTTGCATATAAACAATGTACGGGCTGCTGTTCACTAATAAAGTCTGCTGTACCAGCAGGTCTAGATGTAGCTGGACCAGTAGTAAGAGCAGCTGCGTTTACATGTCTCTGTACTAGGAAGAATGCACTATCATCAGATTGGGTCACTGAAGCTTGGTCTTTGAGATAAAATGCAATACCATGTTTAGTGATGGTTAGTGTATATGCCATAGGATATGCGGGAGCAATATCTGGATGAGACTTACCTGTTCTTCTAAACAATCCTTTTTGTAGTCTTAGAGAACCACTATTGAAAGGAGTATCGTGAATTAGTTCAGATGAAGTACCTACCAGATATTCTTCTTCATATCTATATTCGTTATCATCCAATCTACCAAAAGTAAGCGCTACTTTTGGAGAAGCCGTTGTAACAAGTGTATTTCTTTGTGGTACATTTACCTGATCTGCTGTTGCGACAGGAAAAATAGCTTGCACACCAGTGGACGCTGTAAAGTCATCCTTCAAATGTCGAGTTCCAACAACTCCAGCAAGATAATTAAATCCAGAAGTTAGAGTTGCTTCTAACCTTTTTTGATTTACAAATGGATTTACTAGGTGTGCGGCACTTTCTTGATATCCATTATATTGTGTTCTAAGAGCACCCAAATGTCCAGGCTCTCTCAATTTTCCTTCTTTAATACCATCAACACCCTCAACTTGTACCACATCTCCATTTGACTTTAACTGAAATTCAGTCGCAACATGAACTTTTAAATATTCAAATCCATTAGAAGCATCTGTATCAGATTTTATTTGTAAAACAGATTCGTTAATATATGGTGAGGCCTCGCGTACTTCTTTTCCTCTAGTAATATCTAAACGAATACGCCAAGGTTGGTCTCCGTTAGGACCAGAAAGAGAATTTGTAGAATCTGTTTCTAAAACTACCGGACCCATAGAGTGATCAGATATATATTCAAAACTTTCAATATTAAGTTCGTGTGTATATGTTTTGAATTTTTTAAAACCTGTTTGTCCATTAATTTGAGAAGAGTGCGTTACATTTGGATGGTCTGGCAATACTAGTGCATCAAACGAAACTTCTGGGCCGTTTGGTCTTTTTTGAGCACCAGTATGAGCTTGTAGTACTGTTTCTGCGTATGATACTGAATAAGAAGTTTTGGAAGCGGGATTCAGACCAGTTTGTACTACGTAGTTACCATAAACAGGATTCGCTAATGTACCCAAATCTCTTGCGAGAGGAAAAGACAAACGAACCTTAGAAACACTATTACCAACACCAGCTTGAGTGATTTGTAATGATGTTTCCATCATATCAGATCCTGCCAATGTTGCAACAACATAAGTTCCCACAACATCAAATTCTGCTTGTGTTGGAAGGTCTGCAACCGGAAAACCATTTAAACTATGTTCAAATGATGAATTGCTACCAATTGTTCCTGTTAGTCCACTTGCAGCACCACCTACAACACCAGCGTTAGTTGGGATAAAATTCTGCAAACCAAATGTAGAACCAGTTTCAGATTTTCTCAAATATGCTCTAGAAGTTGATTTGTATTTTATAGTTACTGTATTTGATCCTGCTAAAACAGTCATATAAGATTTTATGTATGGGTCGGCCTTTAATGCAGCTGCAAGAACTTCTGCTATTTCACTAGAATTATAATTATCTGTTGTTCTGTGTGATACGGTAACGGTTTTTATTGCCGATGGGTCAAGAATATCAGCTGCATTTTCATCTAGTAATCCAGTAATTTTAATAGTGAACAGGTCGTCTATATTTGCACCTTCGATTCCTCTAATCTGCACTTCATGTACATAACCATCTTTATAAGTTGCAGTTGTTACTGGTCCACCAGCGCCATTTACAGTACTAAGGACTGATGGTTGTACCACATCAAACTCTGTAAATGCAGCATCAGCTGTTGCACTATAACCAAACGATGTCTGCGTTCTTGCAGTTCTGACAGGATTTGTTCCAGATGCAAGCGTTAAATTATCTCCAATGTCTCTTGCACTTATTTCAATAACACCTGTAGTTGATGACAGGGTCGCTGAATATAGTCCACCTTTAGGGTCGGCAAAACTACTTGCAATCATTTGATCAAATACTGCCTTAGTTACCCCCTGCAAAGAATTATCAACTGGAATAACTACTGTAATCGATAAAGTTTGAACAGCGCCTACAGCGGGAGTATGGGTAAATGTCCAAGCATATGAATCACCCTGTTGAAAATTATTTACACCAGAGGCAGCTGTAAATCCAACGAGGAAATCTGCCGTAAATCTTTTTGGTTCAATAGTTCCAGCTGGAAAGAAAAATTCATCTTTAAAATTTGAAACCCAGAAATGGTGTAATATTGTTCCATCCGTCTGAGGTTCTAATTTATAATTTCTAAGTTTTGCTTCGGTGTTAATACCCGAAGAAACTTCTGGAAGAAACACAACATCTCTCGCATTATTAGTCATAATATTTTTAATTTTATTGAATTCGTTTAGATATATGGCCTTAGATAATTGGGCGATTCCTATATATCCTTTTTGTAATATGGGATCAATTTCTGGTTCTTCTGGAGTCAGTTTATAAAAATGACCATCTTTCAAATCTATTGGTCTTGATTCGGTTGAATATTGACCATATTTGGTGGTGCTTGGAGCCCCAGTATTAGCAGTACCCGGCGTTGCAATATCAGTAATATGTGTCCACTTAGTAGCAGTGCCCGTTGCACCCTTGACACCCTGATTCCAAGATTTTCCAAAATTAATTTCCGCTGCGGTGGTGATATTATTTGTGCCACCAAGTAAATCGGCTGCAAGAGCACCTCTTCTATTTGGATGTGGATTTAAAAAAGAAAAAAGTTCAGCATTTTGTCCAACCATATATTTCTTATCACCAGTCAGTGCTAAGTTAGAGTTCATCTCAGTTGCAAAATATTTATTCCATTTTATATCATCATATACATCGTCAACTGTTTTAAGTCTTGCACTACCTATACCATCTAATAAAAAAGTCGAATAGCTTGCGCCGCCTGCATTGCCCGCACTATCATCAGATACAGTCGCAATACCAGATGCACCATTTCCTAAAGAAGTAGTAGATGAATCATAATAAAAACATATAAATTCATCAATAAACTGTGTAATGTCATCATCTTTGATTGTCAATTTTGTGATTTGAGGACCGACATCCTTAAAACCTAAACGGAGCATATCGTCTGACATTTGTTTCAGAAGTGGTTCGAATGTATCCCGCTTTACATCGCGGTAATAATTATCCATATGGATGATTTCATTTCTTGAGATTGATTCAGTCATTAGATTTAGACTCCTATTTAAAATTTTATTTTGTGTTTTCGTATTATTTATAAAAAAAGATTACACACCATTAAGGATCAAATCAATATTATCCTGAGTGCCGTCAGCTTTAAAAAAATCAACTCTACCACTTGTTATTTCGCTACCAGTAAAAGATGTAACTAGAGGTATATCGTCTTGTGTGCCGTTTGATTTAGTGAAACTTATAAATCCACCGACACCTAAATTTGCAGTTGGTTCAAATTTTCCTGTGCCAGTATCATATCTTAAACTTACTTTTCCAGCAGTAGTCACTTCTGCGTTTGTATGTCCACCATATGTAAAATTAGACAAATTAGATTCTATAGTGTTTACATCTGATATAACAGTAGTTTCAACTCCTACAGCTCTATTTCTTTCTGCGAATATTGCACTATCCAATAATCCTTCTGATTGTCTTAAAGAAGTTGAAGTTGATAGGTAATTAGTTGTTGCATCTGTCGTATATGTACCATTCGCATTTAATCCAGCGCCTAATTGTGTTGCATCTATTTCTGCCTGTGTACTGGAAAAATCAACACTTGCGTTAGTCGTACCAGTGCTTGCATCAAATGTTGTACTAATGCTACCACCAAATTCTATATTATTTGTAATATTTCCATTTGCAGATAGTGCATTTGCAATACCCATCCAAGAAGATCCTGTTGCATAATACAAAGAAATTCCATGTTGTGCGAATTGTCCAGCTGTTGTTGGTTTTGATTGTAATTCTGAAAGAGTACTGTAAGTATTAAATTTTGCAAGCTCGAAACTAGTTCTAAACTGTCCTTTTACTGCAATTATTTTTTCGGGGTCTGTTGCGGATTCTGCAAGACCACCACTACCACCCAATCCTGTACCACCATCTAGAACACCAACATAATCAGATTCGAGAAATTCTCCTAGAACAACGTCACCCGCTGAGCCAACAATTGCCTTTACTGGAAATGCCTGTGCCATTAAATTCTCCTTAACTACTATTTATAATGGACTAGCTTGTACTGTACCCATGTTTTTGTAATATTGTTCTTGCCCAAGGATAATTTGGTAAACTAGTTCTACTACCATTTGACCCCCATGCTCGTTTTCCGCCAATATCTATATGAGTGAAAGTGTTATAAAGTCCTACACCACGAATTCCTTCTTCAATTGCAATATCAATAAATCTGGCTCTATCTGTTTTATTATAATTTGACATTATTATATCAGTGGCCTTACCCTGTTGATGCATACTTCCTTTCGCACCCCCTACCTTCTGATTATATTCTGGACTACGATATGCACTAGTAATATCAAGAGTTCTGCCCCATCTTCCTGCTATTCTGAGTAATATACTTTTTAAATGTGGTTCTATTCTGGAGTCTGTGTGTGGTAAGAAATTTAGTGTCGGATCATCTACTCTTTCAAATGTGTTAGAATTGTCCAACCCAGCAGATTGCGGGCCTTCAATACCATTCACAGGACTTGTATTAGATGAGAGATATTGTCCATCGCCGTTTGAAATACCACCATCTCCATATTCCATTATCTCATTAGAAGGAGCTGCACTAGACATTCCTTCTCTGAGATATTCTTCGTGTTCTGCTGAAATATTAATATCTACTTCAAATATTGGAGTTGTTGGTGGTTTACTATCTCCTACAAATACATTTGGAAGTGGGTATTCCGCAACATAAGAACCACAAGCAACAGGGTCGTTTACTCTACCTATTGGTTTGCCGTTTGCAAACACGGTTTTCGAGCCTGATTTGAGAACAGAACCGTGCGGTGCAAGAACCCTCGGTGGGCATACATGTACCCCCCAAGAATCACCTCTTCTATGTACAAGTTTACTATTTGCATATACGTCAGGACTCGATCCTGTATTTTTTCTGGGCGGATGACACCCATGACCCGTACACAAATCTTCAAATCTAGCTACAGCTGGCATATACTGGATATCCTCTTAATACTTGAACATCATCTACATTATCATAAAAAGACTGTTCATCTACTTCATACTCACAATTCAATTTAAATACCTCTTTAGTTGTACCTGTTGTTGATTCGAAGTCTGGGTCAAATCCTTTTTGTCTCTTTACATATAGTAATTGTTGTTCGGTTTGACCTCCACCACCTAGAGCCACATCTCCAACGGTTTCTGATATTTTATTTAGGTAAGTTCCTCTTGGAACAGAACTAGACAGTGGAAACATTTCAGATATAGAATCTGATTCTATTGTAGGAAATGCCTTTGCATCTATAACTTTAGTAATTTCTAATGCGTTGTTATCTACTGTCCAAACACCAGTTTTTTTATCTTTGTAAATCAAAGTTTCAATAAACTTTTTATAATTATCTTTTTGTGTTGGTGAATCATACTGTCGACCACTAAATATCAAATCTTGTTTTTCTAGATACGTTTCAATATTTATCTTAGAATCTCTGAAATCTTCAATCCACTCTAACAAGGATGCGTCCATTGAATTATTATTTTCTTGTGGGGAAAAAGTACCATTTCCAAGAGCTCTTTCGGCCGCAATCCAATCGGCTCTAGTATCATATGCAGAATCATCAATATTGGGATTGGTGTGTAGGTATAAATCTCTATCATAACTGTAATTATTATAAATTTTAAAAATAAGATCTACAGTTTTTACTAAACCACCAGAAGTTGTTAAAGACACATCATCTACAACCATTTGTATACCAGATTCATTAGTAACATATTTATATGCTACACTACTCGAAGCAATACCAAGTGATACAAATCCATCAGTTGATGTTTGAGTTGATAGAGTCTGTTGTAAGGATAAAATTCTATCTGATATAACTGCCTGCGTTGTTCCATCTGAAAATATTAAATCTTCTTGTAAAGCTGATATATTTTCTTGTATTCTAGTGGAATTTGGAGTAAATGTGGAAGCAACAGATTCTATAACCGTTGTTGAATCAATATCACCCCCTAAAAGTCTTTCAAATTCATAACTAATAATTGTTTTTACTTCAATACCATTGCCATAATCTACATCTTTTGAAAATTCAGAAAGTTTTCTACTTATTATAAAAGTAGTTGTTCCTTCTGTACCCTGTTGAGATATTTTCTGTCCGATTGAAAATTCTTTTAAATCATCTCTTTTATGTACATTTACAATACCTTTTGTTATATTTGTTCCAGTAAAAGATACTTTCCATTCTCTGGGGTCAGGCATTTTAAAGTCTGTATAATCTGTATCCAATTGTTCTGCTAGAGGTGTAAATTTACCATCATCGGCCGTAGTGCCTTGAAGTCTCATCCAATCTTCCCAAGAATATTTTCTTAAAAATCTATCCGTATCACCTAATTTTCCATAGAGCCTTCCATTGTCAAATGTTAGACAGTCTGGAATTCTACCATTAGATTTTGTCTGATCTCTAGAATATACAAAATTGAAGTTATTTTTTTCTTTTTGTATAGTATATTTTTCGTCAAAATTAGAATTTGCGTCTATATCCCAATCCACATCAGAAAATTCAAATAGTCTACCCTTTCCTGTAATATCAGATACGATTTGTATTTCTTCATATTTTCCCTCGACCGGCCTGCCTGCTCGACCAGGCAATTCTACAAGATCTTCAAGAGTAAATGATTTATGACTTGACATTCTATCGCCAGTTTTGCCCACAGATATAACATCATGTCCAAATGCATTAGATCCACCAGATAAAAAAGGCCGATTGGTTGTAACAGGTTCATAAAAAGTATCTTGTAATTTTATGAAATTAAATGTATTTGCAGTGAGAGACTCAAATTTATCCATCACAAATTCATATATAGGTAAACTTTCTCTATAATCTGGTCTAAATATTTCTTCGATCATTAAATGTTTGAATAAATTTAAGGGATTGGGACTAGACACCCCACCAGCTAATAGATAATGTTGTTCTATTAAAAATGATGCATCATTATTGAATGTAACAAAAGGCTTAAATTTAAAGTCTTTATTCCAATGATCCAAATCTACAAAGAACTGTTTATGTATAAATGGTATATCCAACTTTGGAGTATAGAAAGTTTGAATTTCAAACTCTATATCTTTACCATATTCAAAGTATGCTGTTTTTGGGAAATCAAATTCCAAAACTCGCATAGTTTCTTTCCATGTAGTGTCTTCCAATATTGTCGTTTTTTGCAATTCAAAAAATCTTTTAGACTTGAGTCCAACATCCACTTTTTGTATTAAAAATTCTTCCCACAAATTTGCAGCAGTACTCATTACTTCATATGCCGGTTTGCTATATTCATCTTCATATGAAGCTATTTCGAAGAATGGTTTGCTAAATTCATCTTCATATGAAGATATTTCAAAGAATGGTTTATTAACAAAATCATCCTGATTGATCATATCAAAGAATAAATTATTTTTACTCAAGGCCTTATCTGTCTTATTACCAATACCATAATTTATATAAACTGCCTTATCAGTTGGTGGGCCGTATTGTAATGAGTTTTTATGACTCTCGACCAAGTCTACTGCACCCAACAAATACAGTCCACTTTTCTCTTCTCTTGTTACCATTTGTTCTTGGAAATAAGAACTAATGCCAAATTTATTTACAGTTTCTTCATCCAAGAAATTAGATCTATATAAACTATCACCTAAAAATTTATCAACAGAATCATTATAAATTGAGACATATTCCGCGATAGATAGTTCTCTGCCTACGTTTGGAAATGATTCCCAAGGAACAATAGTATCAAAAGTAGGTGGGTCAAATTTATAACTAATTTCTTGAAATTGTACTACAAGATTATCGGAAGTATTATTTTGTTGGAGATCAAATAGTTTGTCAAAATTATTACTGAGGGCGCCTGATGACATTGTTTGTCCAAGAAGGGTTCCATGTAATATTTTTGAGCCAATAGAATCTGCAACTAATAGTTGTCCAGTAAAAGAAGAATCCCCCAATAATAAAGGGGCCTCCTTAAATAATTTCATATTGAGACTTGCTTCTGAATATTTAATCAACATACTTATATTGGTATAATCCAAAATTGTATATCTTTCGTATCCGACTTTAAATTTATTACTTAGATTTAAGGCATCCGAAACTTCTTTAAATGGGGTAAACTTTCCTGTGAACATATTGAATGTTTCATATTGTCTATTTTCTTGTAAAGAGAATCGAGTCGAAGTTACTTCTTCTATAAATTGTGAATTTGTCTTAGGGTTTGCAAACATTTCAGTGTTGACAGCAGTTTCTAATGCAAATCCACCAACACCCAATACTCCGGCCTTAACACCAACTTCTCCACCAGAATAATATGAAGAATGATCAGTTTCAAAATGCACATCATGCCATTGGGCAAGAGGTTGGCCCCAAGAAGAAAAACCTATTTTAGATTTTTTGAATCTTTCATTATCTCCTGTGAGTGGTACAATAATTTCTGTATTTGTGTCGATTGTTGTACTATTCATAGGACTTGTATAAACTTTTACTTGATCTTTAGTTTTTTCTACCCTAATTTTTGTTCCGTTAGGAACTGCCGCCCAAGAATTACTTGCAAATCCGACACTTGAACTATTATCCCACAACCCAAATGGTAAAGGTGATCCTTGTGCATTGTAATTGACTCCTGTAAAACCAATAGACTGCCCTGCATTTGCAACTACAAACCAAGTTTTAGATCTTAATGGCCCGCCTTGACTTCTATATGCCGTTAGAGTATATTCGTATCCATTTTCAAAAACAAAACCAATAACGACACCTATTGCATCGTCATCGGGCGAAGTAGATTTTACTACAGTCTCAAATATATAATTTTCATGTTCTTCACCAGAAACATATCCGATAGGCCTAAATCGTGGATTATTATTTGCTTCCATAGCTACGGTACTAGTATTAATATTCCAACCTTGTAAGTCAGAATTTCTTGCTGGATATATTGGAGGAGTATTTGGATATACTCTACTATGGGAAAAATTATACCATGTGTTGTCTATTAAAGAACTATCCCATGCTGCATATGATGCAGGGAATGGATTTTTTGGTTGAAGTGGATATCGTATGAATTCTAACCACAATAGGCAATCGCCCGTTTCCATCACAACATTTCTTAGATTTATGATTTCTTGTTGCCATCCAGTTGTATTTCCAGTATTTTGAAAATAAAATTTGGTGACTTCTGATGAAGTTTTTTTTCTATAAAATGTGTCTAAATCTGCAATAGCATCTGCATATAGATCTTTACTTCTATGCACAATAACAACTAATTTGTAGTCGGCCGTTATAGAATTGTTTGTGGTAGAAATATCATTCTGGTTCCAACTCGCCCAAGAAAAATGAATTGTATCATTGGAAATTTCTTCTGGTAAATCCGAATATACATGTCTAAATGGTAATGTTGCTGTAGATCTTTCATTTTCATCTAAAACTACATGTTTACCAATTTTAGAGGTTGCAGCGCCGGCATGGTTTATAAATGAATTAAATCTGCCTGGAAATAAAGTATCAAATGTTGATGAATATGTTATAGGGGGAGACCCAAGAGCCGCATTAAATCCTGATGTATCTGTAGTAGCAGTTTCGCTGCCAACAGGATAATGATTTGTTGTGGTATTTGTTGTAGAACTTATTTCTAAATTGTTAAATTCTAAATTAGAGCGAATTGCAAAGAATGGAATGCCCGTTGAAAATTGTTCGAAAAAATAAGGATTAGAATTTTTAGTTGGTTCATAATAATAATTGAAATATGATATTTCTACTACAGAGACACTTTCAAATATAATATTTGCAACTGTCCTAGACTTAGTTTTAACAGCTGGACCAGTTCTACCTTGAAAAGTTAATGCCATATTTTACACCATATTCACAGAAGAACCAGATCGAGTTATAAAAGGCCCACCGATCCCATCTACTTGAGTTAAACTATATAGGGATTCGATTGCAACATTTCCATCTTTTCTCATATAAATAATGCCTTTTTCTTCTGCTAAGTCCACATCTCCTACTGGTATAATTGGAGAATCTTCACCAATACGATCTCTGGCAGATTGAGTGAGTGGTGGTTGATCTGCCGTTTCATCTAAAGCATCTTTTACAATATTTGGATCATCTGGGGTATCATCTAAAGCGTCTTTTACAATATTTGGATCAGCTGGGGTGTCATCTGTTGCAACTATAAGAATATTTGGGTCAGCCGGCGTATCATCTAAAGCATCTTTTACAATGTTAGGGTCTGCTGGAGTATCATCTGTGGCATCTTTAGATATATTTGGGTCAGCCGGTGTATCATCCAAAGCATCTTTTACAATGTTAGGGTCTGCTGGAGTGTCATCTGTTGCATCCCTGCCGAGATTGGGATCGTCTAATGAGTCGTCTAAAGCATCTCTGTTGAGAGTTGGGTCATCTAATGAGTCGTCTACAGCATCTCTGTTGAAATTTGGGTCATCTAAAGAGTCGTCTATTGCGTCCCTACCAAGATTAGGATCATCCAAAGAGTCATCTATTGCGTCCCTACCAAGATTAGGATCATCCAAAGAGTCATCTATTGCGTCCCTATTGAGATTTGGGTCATCTAATGAGTCATCTAATGCAACCCTTCCGTCACCAAACCCATCTTCGACATCATCTAAAGCTGCTCGGTTTTCTGCACTTTCTTCATCTGTTTCTGCCGAAGAGCTATTATTTTCTAAACTAAGATCTAAACTATCGTCTATTGCAACTCTATTGTCTGCAAAAGTGTCTGGTGTATCATCTATAGATGTACGATTTTCTACACTTTTTTCATCTTGAGTTTCAGTTGTGTCTGAAGTAGAAGCTGTGTCTCTTTCTTGTTCTTCTAATTGTACTTCTTCACCACCCTCAGTAATATTAGCAACGGACAATGTATTGATTTCTGTCTCTGAACCAGTACTGAGTTCTGTGGCAATAAATCCTTCTATTGCATCACCAAAGTCTTTTCCGCCAAGTTCCTGTGCGTCCGAATCAGATCCAATATTTTTGTCTAGAAAACTATTCACTAATGCATCTGATATCAAATCTTTTATACCAAGAGAAATAGATTCTATAATAGTGGCCGCATCTGGTGTCGAAATCTCAGACTCATCACTATCCGCCCCGAATTTAGATTGCAATATTGATAATACATCTGCTGCGGATACAGAATCTAAAGAAGATAAACTATCTTTTTCTTTCTCTTCTAATAATGCCGATGCTAAAAATGAATTCACTAATTTATCAGAAGTAATTCCTAATAATTTTACAAAATCTGCAAGAGTTTCTTCATTTACCGAAGATAATTTTAATTCATCACTTTCTGCCAGACTAGCCTTGACAGTTTCAAATATAGAAGATAATTCAGCATCTGCGGCAGTTTCCTTTACCGAAGTAGTTGCAACGTCACTATCCCCACCTGTCTCTTTTGTTGCAGTCGTTGCAGCATCTACATCTCCTCCACTTTCTGTATCTGATGTAGATATGGTCTCACTATCTCCCCCTGTTTCTTTTGTTGCAGTTGTCGCAGTATCAGAATCAGATCCAGTTTCTTTGACAGCAGTAGTAGACTCATCTAAATCAGATCCAGTTTCTTTTGTTGCAGTTGTTACAGCATCAGTGTCACTTCCACTTTTATTGGACGAAGTAGTAGACTCATCTAAATCAGATCCAGTTTCCTTGGCGGCAGTAGTTATAGTATCACTATCCCCACCTGTATCTTTTCTTGCTGTGTTTGCGGCGTCTACATCTGATCCAGTTTCCTTTGATGCTGTATTCGCGGTGTCTGTTTCTTCGGCAGTACTGGCGGGTGGTGTTTCTATCGTGTCTAGTTCTGCGGCTGTTTCTTTTGCAGCTGTTGTGACGGTATCTGCATCTGATCCAGTTTCTTTGGTTGCAGTCGTTGTCTCATCCGAATCAGAACCAGTAGTTTTATCGGCAGTATCTTTAGTTTCTAATTCTTCTCCAGTTTCTTGAGATGAAGTAGAAACACTTTCTGTTTCTCCGCCAGTCTCTGGATCGGAAACTTCTGATATAGAAGTATCAACAGCTGTTTCTTGCGATGCCGTATCGGATGTTTCCGCTACAGATGCAGTTTCTTGGTCTGTTGATTCTTCCGATTCCGTTACAGATGACGTTTCTTGTTCTTCAGTTTCTATAGATTCGACAACAGAACTTGTTTCTACATCAGAAGTTTCAGTTTTTTCAGTAACAGATGATGCTGTTACCTGTTTGACTTCAGTATCATATATGGCCGCATAAATAAATTTTCGCAACTCTGCTATATCAGAATCAGATAGGGCAGATCTATCAATAGTTACAGTTTTTATAATCTCATCTATTATGGAAAAATTCTTTAAAGATTCAGAAGCAAGAAAACTAGATATACTTTCTGTTATATGTACTGATAATTTCTCTTTAATTTCATCAATATCTTCTTCATAAGAATTGGTATTTTTTACTATATTTTGAAATAATTGTTCTGCTGCGGAAACAACGCCTGGCAAAGTTTCAGTTATTCTTGCCTGATCACCACTGCCTGTAAGTATTTGTAATTCTGCATCCATACCAGTAAATTGAGGATCAGTAAATTCTAATACCCAAGGAATTGCTACACCACCTACGTCTATGGAATAAGGATATGATTGATTAAATTCTGTAAAATTTGATATAGATATTCTAATAGTATCACCATTAGATACACTAGTATTTGTACCCACAGCCGTACCATTTTTTTCTATAATACCATCAGAGAAAGATACTTCGACAGATTCTATTTCTAGTCCTGACACCATAATAAGATTTGATCTTACTGTTAAAGACCAGAAATCATTTAAATATCTACCAGAACCAGTACCTAATATAGAATTAAATGTAAAAGTTATATTGCCTTCTGTTACCGTAGTACCATTTGGAATATTCCAACCAATAGGATAAAAGAATGTAAATTCTTCACCATTTGCAGTAAATTTATGAGATGTATCACCTGAGTCGGTAGTGGGTCTAGACTCAAACCGATCTGGAAATTGAATTCCAACTTTTACTTTAATTACGTCATTGAATAGAAATATACTAGATATATTAGCCATGAGTTCTCTACAAATAAAAAAATAGGGGAAATAAACATTCCCCTATATTTATTTTAAATTTTAAGGTCTAAGTTAAATACTTGACCAATGCGAAGAGGTCATATCAGAAACCCACCCAGCTGTACCACCTGTCAATGTTGCACTTGGAAGTGCATTTCCTAGTGAGACAGCTGTATCCAAGGTAATTCCACCACCAGCTGTACCAGCATCATAGATATATTTTAGTCCACCTAGATATGCTAAGTCACCCTGACTTGGAGCAGCTGGGAAATTTTGTTCTATTGCAACAACATCTCTTGGTGTATAATCGCAATATTCTGGACGAATAGGTCCACCTCTAGTAAGAAGGAAAATTCTCATACCATTACCAAATGGTTTTGTACTCATCATACCCATATAAGTTCTAATCGAACTATTTGTAGTGGTATCATTTGCAGTTGTGGTAGTGTCTGATTTCTTTGTATTGTGCCAGAAATATTCTCTTCTAAAGTTGAGTTGTTCTCCAGCACCTGTTGCAGTCACAAAGTTGGAGGAAGGAGATACAGTTTGTGTAACAGATCCAGTATTATCTAACATCACCGATTTTAATTTAGATTGGTGTTGTCCATCCAAATCGAATTTAGTTGCTGCAGTTTTAATAATACCACCTTGAGTCGAACTATCAGCGCCAGCGACACAAATTAAATCGGCTTCAGCATCACTATAAATAAATCTTTGAGATGCAAGTGGAGTTGGAAAGTTAAAAATGACTGTTTTATCTTGAGTAATAGATAACTGTTCTACTGGATTTATACAAGCTGGGCTGTCAATTTGCGGTACAACAGCAGAAACGTGGAAATCCCAAGGTTTAAATACATCACTTTCTCTAACAATAAACCTATAAATACCTTTAGAAACTTTGTGAATATCATTCCAGATATTAGGAATATCTCTATCTTCGGGTACTCTAATTAGGTATGTAGATTTTCCAGTATCTCGTTCTTCTACATCCGAATAATTTTCATAACTAATTTTCACAACTGTACCATTTTCGATAGGTTGATTAAATCTCCAACTATCTGTTGCAAGTGAATATGCATACATTGGTATCTCAATACCAAAATATTCTAAACTACTACTTGTAGTACCATATATAATATCACCTTCATTATCTATAGAATAATTCTGTCCTATTACAGCGGCATCAGCCTCAGATCCATCAACAAAAATTTTCAATCTGTTTACTTCAAATAATGGATTTGAAGATGTACCAGTTCTACCAAAGAAGTTAGTATATTCGTTATTAAATCCAGCACCTTCCCAAGCATATTCATATATGAATTGATCACCAGCTGGAAATGTATCGACAATTGCAGTAACTTGAATTGCTGGAACATCAGTACCAGTTGCTGCGGTATTAATTCCAGCAGTACCAAGAACTTCGCCAACTTTCATATCTAAAATACCACTTCCTTCTGTCGTTACTAAGAATTTGTTGGTCCCGCCAGCATTGTCAACTCCCAGTACAAATCCAGACGTTTGACCACCACTTGATGATCCAGGCAGGGGTATCAAACTTGCTTGTGCAGCAGTTGGCGCGGAAGAGTTTAACGCCAATGTTTGGACTGTTAATGATCCACCTGTAGCCGCACCAGTAGTAATAGCTGGCACAGCACCAGTATAATTAGCAACCACATCTGTGTAATAAACTAATCTTTGTCTGCGACTTGCTACCAATTGTTTTGCAGTAGAAGATGTGGGAGTAAATACTGCAACACTAGAAACAATAGGTAATTCTCTTGCATCCCCATTAGAATCTACAGAAGCTGCGATTTCTGTTTTATTTACAATTTGTACATCTTTATTGAATACTAAAATAGTATCTGTACCAGCTGCGGATCTATGTCTGATTCTTGATATTCTAAGTCCTAGTTGAGCGGGTCCCTGCTGTTGATTTCTTGCAAAGTTATAATTTTGCAATCCTTTTGCATCAGCTGGTGTTGCATAACCACTTTGGGTAAATGCGCCAGGGCTGCCATCAGGGTCAGACGTAGAAGAATATCTAACCTCACTATACAATCCACTAATATAATCACCTACTGGTACAAAAGTAGAACCATATCCAGCTGCAAAGTTTAATGCAAAACCCTGTCTAATAATTGCTGGTTTTGGTGAAGCTGCGGCTTGGTTTATGACAGAAGTCCCATCTAAGTTTGCAAGAGCGATAGTAGGAAAGTTTGTTGCGTTTATTGTTGGAAATTTAAATACGTCATTGACAATAGTAAATCCAGTGCTAGGATCTGTACCTAAAGACGCTGTATCTTCCAGAGGTAGTCCTATATTTGTGCCAGTTGCATCTACAGGTGTATTTGCATATGTCAGTCCACTACCATAAGCAGTCGTTCTAAGGGACGTTGGTCGAGTGTCAGTGGGTATATTTTGTGTTATGGGTAGGCCAGGTTTTAGTTTTCTACCATTAACATCATACACTTCAAGTTCGTTCAAACTCTTAGATGTGACAGTAGTTTGTCCTGTACTTGGGTCAGTGTCTCTATTGACTTCTGCAAAATATCCAACATTGTGATCACTAGTTTCTTCTGGTCTTTTAGAAGGAGAGTATAGACAATGGACAGGAGATTTTCCATCTTCCATTTCAATACCACCAGAAATATTATTCGCATGACGTTGTACGATAAACCAAGCATAATCGTCATCTTGATCAACAGCGGCTTGGTCATAAAAGAATAAACCAGTACCATGATCTGTACAAGTAAGTCTGTACGTCATTGGATATGCGGCTTCTATATCATCTGTAGTTTTACCTTGGCGTCTAAACCAACCAGATTTCGCTTTATTTGTGTCATTACTAAAGTTATAGTAAATTTCTGAAAGTTCGCCGGGCTGTCTGAAAACTGATTGTTTAATACCATCTCTGCCCTGACCCTTAGTGATATCACCATTGTCTTTTAATTGTAAAGGAGTAGCAATATTTACATAAAGATATTCATCTCTTTGGTCATAGAAAAATCTCATTCTCCATTTTTGAGGTTTTCTTTTATCTTTTACAGGCTGCGTCAGCGTCACAGTAGTAGGCAATGCGCTTGTCGCAGAATTAATATCATTCTTAGATGACATCAAGTCTGTACTTTTTTCAGATTCTACGACAAATAAATCACCAATTCTATCAATACAACTTTTAACTTCTCTATGGTTTTGTTGTCCATTTACACCAATTGCTACTGGTACAGTTGCATCGGCATTTTCATATGGGTAAATTATGTTATATGGTTGTGCCTCAAATCCACCTTTGTTTTGGCCATTGGGGAGTTTTGCGATTGATAATCTCCATTGTCCCTCTGGATATACTAAAATATTTATATTTGTAAACGAATTTACTTCTTCTGAACTATTACCAGTAGGTGAGAAATCAATAGTAGCAACACCATCAGTGACAGCACTAATTAAACAAGTTCCATCTTGATTTGGTTCTATAATTCTTTTGCCTACATCTCCTGCTTGAAATCCACCAGTTGCTTCTGTTAAGGAGGCTCCCGATACCGGATCGCTGAGAGTTGCAGTTGTTGCAGAACCAGCGGCTACTGGAGCGGCATTAAATGTGAGTGTTGCAGTTCTTTGTTGGACTGAAGAAAATGATGTACTGTAATAATTTGCATATGGGTGCAAACATAAGTCTTCTGCCAATTGTCTTAAAAAACCATTATTTGCGTCAAGATTTTTCTTTGTGTCTACGTAATATTCTAAAAGAATAGAATCTCCGACTGTAAAAGTTTCACTTCTCCATGTAACTGTACCATAGTCTAATGCTGTTTGTGCTGCATTTGTAACAGTTTCTACTTTTAGTACAAGATCATCTTGACCAGTAACATTACCTAGAAGAGCTTGTGGAATAGTAATCAAATCTCCAACTTCAAATCCTTGACCAAATGTCAAAGGTAAAACTTTAGTAACCTTTCCAGCAACATCTACATATACTTGAAATCTTAAATCAGTAGTATGTATCTCTGGACTCCTTGCGGCTCCAGCGCTTGTTTGACCAAGAACAGGATGGTCTATTCTTGTTCCCACGGCAGTAGAACCACTATCAGTAACAGTCATTTTATTTGTATTATTTTGCTGACAGAAATAAACACCTTCGCGTTGTTTTGCAGTGCCAGCTCCAGTATTTCCACTTTGTATTGAAATTCCAGTAATGGCCCCAACGCCGGTTCTGTCTGCAATTGGAATTAATTCATTTTTAAAGAAACTTACATAAAATTGTCCCTCAATCATACCCTCGTCGATATGAACTGTGGGCAAACTTCCTGCTGCGGTATTATAATTATTACCACCACTTAAAATTTCAGTAGATACAATTCTACCAACACCATCAGAACGAACGGTTATATTTGCAGGAGTTACAACGCCTGTTGTTGGTTCTCCACCTCTAACATTTACCGCAAAAGTCGTATTAGGAGAATAACCATTGCCGCCATCGTTTACATTAACTGCTAAAATTTTACCATCTGTATTTAAAGATGCAATTGTAATAGTAGCGGGTGTATTACCATTTCGGAAAGTTTGTTTTAGAGGTTTTTTTACTGTAGTTACTGCCCCACCAATAAAGACTCTTTTTTGAGAAGATAAAATGTAGGGGTCAATTCTATCAAATTCCCCCTGAGCCGGTTTATTTAGGCGAGTAAATGTTTGGTTGAAAGAATTCATAAACTGAAACTTTTGCGTTTGTTTCTGTTGTTGAATTGACACCATTTCATTTCTCTGAATAGAGAAACCGCCCGATAGGAACTTCGTTTGTAGTGAAGTTGTCATTTATTGATCTCCTAATTTACTTTCTTATTATTTATACCACAAACTTCTTAATATAATTAAGTTGCAGGAACAGCAGTTGCAGGCGGCGCATCACTAAATCTAATACTAGATCCAGTAACTTGCATAAAGATACGCATTCCGTTACCATTAGGTAATGTCGCAGCCATACCTTCATATTTTCTCGCATTCTTTCTCCAAATATAAACTTCTGCATCTGGTCCAGTGTGTCCACCATATGCAAATCTTTCAAGAGTATTTGTTGAAGCGGTCATATCAGTACCAGCATCAGTTGTACTTGCACTTGCAGCAACAGCAGTAATAGCTGCTGTAGATACAGTCGCAGAACCACTATTTTTACCATCTGAATCTGTATATTTGTTGATTTCAACATATCCAGCTTGTGTCGAGAAGTCGGCAGAAGAAACACAAATCAAATCCAATTCACTTTCTGGATAGTAGAATCTTTGTGATGTCAACTGAGTTGGGAAGGAAAATACAAAATTTCTTCCTTGGGTAATAGACAACTGTTCTTGTGGATTGATAATTGCATGTGAATCAATTTCGTGCATAGTGGCAGAAACATGGTAATCCCATGGCTTCATCACATCTTTTTCTCTAACAACAAATCTATTGATTGTTTTAACTTCATTCATATTTGTTTCTGGGAAGTTTCTATCTTCTGGTACAGAAATAATATATGATTCTTGAGATGGGTTTGATGTCTGATAGTTAATCATTCTAATAGAGAATGTAGCACCTGATCTTGGAGCAAGTTTGAAATACAAAGACTTATTCCAGAAATCATACATGTAAACATTTCTATTACCAGTATCCGTCCAAATTACATCGCCGGGCAATTTTTGATTGAGTGCGGCGTCATTGGTAGAAGCAACTAACATACTTGATATCAAAGCATAGGTTGGAGCAGTTACATTTGCACCAGCCGCAGCACCAGTATTATATTCTGAGAAGAATTTTCTACCAGTTGTACGGTTATTTGTAGAAATTGTAAGTGTATGGTCAGTACCAGCACCACCTGTGGGTGTTGGGTCCATTCCAGGCACTAAAGTATTCATCAATGGAACAGTAGATGCGTCAAGATTTGGAATTTTGAAACTTGATCCTAATGTGGTAACACCAGCGGCTTCTAATGATTCTAAAAATCTAGGAACTGTGGTGGGGTCTCCACGACGAGTCCATTCATCATATGTAAGGACATAAGCACCGGAATCTCTTGGAACTTCAATATCGTCTAGGGACACAATCATAGATTCAAATACTTTATTGATATTTTCTGGTTGTGCAGTATAGAGAATATCCAATAGTGCAGCATCACCTTCCTTGTAATCTGTCAGATTAATATTTTCAACAGAACTAGGAACCCCAGTACCCGATACAGAAGAATCTTTAAAGGTAGACATTCTTTGTAAAATATTTGTAGGCCACACTACGTTTGCTGAAAACTGCGCTGTAATATCAGATGTTTCCAGAAATGTAGCAGAAGGCGGTGTGTTTGCAGCAGTCATTGGATCGCCGGGCGTGCCGGGAACGGTTCCTGTTGCATCCATGAAATTACCAGTTTCGGTGATTGCACGAATAAATGGAGCATTTGTAACACTACCAACTACATAAGCTGGTTTTTGTTGAATTGCGCCAGGCGCATTAGATGCGGAAAGAGCAATAGAAGTATTTCTTCTTCTTGGTAGTGAGTTAAATCCTGTTACTGCAAGATCAGTAACTACTGCATCAGCACCAGATGTATTTACACCAGTAGATTTATCCGCCGGAATAACTGTCTTACATACACCATTAACAATCGGTGGTGAATCTAAGAATATATTCGACATGGTCGTATTATTGTGATATGCCCAACCTGTTGTAACATCACCAGTACCACTAGAACCTTGATATAAAGTAAATGCTGTTCCAGAACCGTCAATTGACATTGCGCTCAAGTCTTGTGGGGATGAAATTACTAACTTACCAGAATTTCCATTCCAAGATTTAATTTTACCACCCCATGTTGGAGTAGTTGAATCGTCAGCAACAAACATACCAACTTGGAAATTTGGAGTTGTTGACCCAGTTGGGGGTGTTGCACCCGCACCAGCTGCACTACCAGTAAAACTACCCGCAGCTGAAATATCAATGAAAAATGTAAATGTTGTTTGTGTCCAATATGTGCTACTATCCGAAGTGTAGTTACCTGTCATACCTCTAAACAAATCTACTTTTAAATCTGTTTGTGCAAGATTAGAGCCACTAACAACGCCCGGCACACCAGCAGCATACCCATAACCATTAAAATCAATAGCATTAATTCTACCATTAAAGAATGATGCATCATTACTAATATAAACGGTTGGTCCTTCTGTAGTACGAACACCACCCAGAGCACTTGAAATTGAAGAAGGTTTAGATAAATCATCCATATCTTTAGTTGAATAATATGGTGTGAGAGATGCAAGATCGACTGTGCGTTTAGAAGGTGAATAAACACAATGCACAGGAGACTTGTCACCAAATTCTGGTTCGCCTGTTGTCTGGTTTACATGTCTCTGTACGACTAGCCATGCGTAGTCATCATCTTGATCTACTGCTGCTTGGTCGAATACAAATAATGCGATACCATGATCGGTACAAGTAAATTTATATGACATTGGATATGAAAGAGCATCTTGATCTTCCATTTGTGATTTTTTAAACCACTGTTGTTTTGCACGACTTATCTTGAGTTTAGAACCTCTACCGATTGCAGGAGTTTGATAAACATCACACAATTCACCAGCTTCTCTGAATACTGGGGATTTGATACCATCTCTACCAGCTGGGGCAGAAATTGTCATATCATCTCTTAGTTGATAACTAGTTGCAACATTGACTTTCAATGTATAAGAAGTATCATCCCATTGGAATCTCATTCTCCATTTTTGCGGTTTTCTAGTACTTGCAGGACTATTACTTGCAAGAGTCATGTTACTATCTGAAAGTAAGTCTGCACCTTTATCCGATTCTACCAAGAATTTATCAGTAATAGTTCTAAGAGCAATTTTGATATCTTCTTTTGTATTACTAGTCGGGGCAGGGAAAATCAATTTAAATGGTGTCATAAATTCTGCGTTTGCAGCCATTTCAACCATCATCAAATCTTGAGAAGAAATCTTTGCAGTGTTTTGGTGACGAGGGGATGTTGCTGGAATAACAGCCACATTTGCTAGTCCTACAATTGTATTTGCAGAATCTGCCTGAGCAGTAATAATTGCCGCAGTTGAACCATCTGTTGCAGCAGCCCAACCAACAAAGGCAGAACCAGTAACAGTTGGATTTCCAGATGGCGTAACAAATGAACCAGATGCACCAGTTTCTAGTCCACTTCTAAATGGGCGACTATAATACCACAAATCGGCACCAGCAGTGTGTTCTTTAGGAAATGCAGTATTTGCAGAATTAATTGAAGCAGAATATTGATCTGGTCCTAAACCAGTTTTACCAACTAACGCACCGAATGGAACATCTATAGATTTTCCCCAGACATAAGAAATTGTAATAATTACAGCGCCAAGATTATCTACCCAATTCATTGCTTCTGTTCTTTGAAGTTTAAAGGTAGATTTTCTAGCTGCAACATTAGAAGATACTACAAAGTCATCTGCTGCAAGTTGTTTGCCATCAATAGCAACTCTGAATCTACCAGTTCCAAGATCGTTTTCAATTAGTGGGAAATCATCCATAATAGTGACATATGTTGAAACATCACCAGCTGTGATACCAGAAAATGGTAAGGACGCACCAGCGGCAATTACAGCATCATTTGCAGAAGTCGCTACACCCGAAGACATATCAATGGTTGCTGTTTCTCTATGTTCACGAACAACTTTCCATAATGCACTAGCGGTTCTTTGTGTCGCGGCAGAACCATCATCATTGTACATATCTACATAACCAGCAGCAAGTTTATTTTCATATAATGTTACACCACCAGCTGTGTCAAGAGTTTGAGCCATTCCTGTTGTGTCTATATCACAAGTAAATTCAGAACCAGCAGCACCAGATGCGGTAGTATCATGTGTTGCAAACCCAGCAAATGTTGCCTGAAATAATTCTGGTCCTTCGTATGGATGAATACACATATCATGTGCCAGTTGGAATAGAAGTCCACCATCATTACCAGTAAAATTATCTTTATGTTCTGTGTATTTGATTTCTACTTTTTCGCCAGGCATTGGTTGTGCTGTTGCTGTGAATTCAATCGCACCATATAGACCTTTGTCTGAACGATATCTTACAGAACCAAATCCAGCATCTACAGAACCTTCTGTATAATCATTTGCATTCCATGCGGCGATTTCTGTTGCATGAACTCCTGTAGATCCAACACCTGTCGAGGTAGTGTTGTAAATGTTTACAGCATCTGTGCCACTGTTGGCTCCTAATTTTCTATCTAGGTGAAGTCTCACTTCACCCATTCTGATATCCCAATTCCAATCTTTATCTGTAAAGTCTGGTTTTGATCTCAAAATATAGATACTATCTCCCGAAACTGCATCATGTGTTTCGTATTGTGTCCTGTGGGGCACATTTATAACGTCATTTCGTTGTATACTAAATCCGCTGGCAATAGACATTAAAATCTCCTATTTGGTTTTTACTTATATTTATAAAAAAGAATCTGTGTAATCTCAAAAAATTTATCCTGCTGTACCAACTGCATCATTAGTATCAAGCATTACATCGCTATTGAAAATATATTGACTATTAACCAAAACCATTATCCGCATACCATTTCCATATGCAGCAGTAGATCTCATTCCTTGATATCGTCTTTTGTCAGTATTAGTTCCATCATATTTATAGGTCGTCATAGGAATATTACTTGATTCCGCGACAACTTCAGCTGAAGAAAAACAAATCAAATCCATTTCTTCTTTTGGATACATAAATCTTTGTGTAGTTAATCCGGTTGGAAATGTTATGACAAATCTGTTTTCATCAGTAATTGCCAGCTGTTCCAATGGATTTATAATTGCGTTACTATCTATTTGATGGCGAGTTGCAAATTTATGAACATCTTGTGGTTTTAGAATATCAAATTCTCTTACAACAAATCTCCAAATATTTTTTGCAGAAAATTCGTCTGCTAAATAGTCTTCTCTATCATGTGGACTCACAATGTAAAATGTTTTATCGTTTGCAATAGTAGAAAGGTTGTACGTATTTCCTAAACTATCAAAAACTGTATCAACAGCAGTTTCGGCTGTTTGTAAATTGGCTGCACTAGTAGAATAATATACACCCAGATCACTACCATATGTTGTTTCTCTTGAACATGAATACATAGCATGAACAGGGAATTTAGAAGATTCATCAATTCTAGGAAGTCCTGATTCATTATTAACAGTTCTTTGAATATTAAACCATGCGTAATCATCTGCTTGATCTGCGGCCGCATCGTCGTGGAGATAAAATAAAATACCTCTTTCAGTCATTGTTAATCTATATGAGAAGGGATATGCACCAGAAAGATTTGAATTTGTCTTTGGAAATCTTTTAAACCAACCACAACCTTTTCTCTTATTTCTAAATCTGATAGAACGGTTGTTAATATATTTTGTAAATCCTAAAGATGCTGCTGGGGCAGTAGAAGATGAGGTAGTAGATCCATTAGTTGGCATATAAAATGTTGCAGAAGGAAATTGTGTAAATGTGTGTAATGTTGACGTTCCAACACCACCAGTAACAGTTCCGCCAGAAGTATATGCTGTATAATTCGTAGAATCTACAGGATCGCCCAAACTAGAATTAGTATATATTTCAAAATCGTTTAAGTCAATAACATTTACATAGTAAATTCCGTCTGCCAATTCTGACATACCACCAACACCCGCAATAGCAATCGGCTGTCTGTTGACATATCCATGATTTGCAATAGTTATTTTTGTCGGATTGGTCTGTGATACATTAGTAATATTTTGTGCAGTACCACCACTCTGTGTTGCACTATATTGGTTTGCCATTGTTTGATCTAAAAATATTGGGAAAAAATGTTGTTGAGTCGAACCATACGTTTGAGTGTTTGTATGATTTGCAAAGGTAAAATATGGCCCAGTATTTGATGGATCGGCAGTAATTGTAACATCTTCAAAATGCAAATCTACCATTTCGCCCGGCATTCGCGTAATAGTAGTATCAAGAGTAGATCCATTCTCTAAAGTAATAAGACCATCTGAATTTAATTGTGGTTTTGTAACTGTACCATTTGGTAATATTTGACTAGCGCACCCAGCACTAACTTTCAACCAACCATAACAAGGATTTGGAATACCTTGCGTAGTTTCCCATCCGGCGGTGTTCGCACTTCCAGCAGCAGTAAATCCAGACGCTCCTAAAGTTGCATCCAAAGTATATCCAACATCATAACTACTGGGTCTATATAAAGATTCTTTTATAGTTGCACCAGCTTTATATTCTGGATATCCGGCGGCCTTCATTCTTAAATTTAATTGATATAATTCATCTGGAAATTCTCTATCACCTTTATCTGTTGGTGGATACCAATAGAGTCTGGGTCTTAAATCAAACTCAAAACGCAATCTATAATTTTGGTCGAGACCTCTAGAAACTGCACCTGATTTTGGTAGACTTGCATCTGTGGTCTTAAAAACTAAAACATGTTGTTGGTTGATTGCGCCTGTAATCTGTCCTGTTCCGGTGTCAGGCATTTCAGTAAAATTGGCAGTTCCTGCATAAGCAGTTGCACTACCAAATTGTGGTCTATCCAAAGCAATTTGAGTAAAAAATTGTTTAGTTATTGGTGGAGTGGCTGCATCAGTACTATCTAATAATTCATTTCCAGCTATTGCATCTCCATTATACATTGTCCAAGTTCTAGCTAAATCCTCTGCAAGAATTCCTAGCATTCCAGCGCCAGCTGGAACACCACCGTCACTTTCAATGGCTCCAGCGCCTTCTACGGTTGTAAATCCGTTTCTTTGGCGCGACATTCCATAATTTGTAAATGACGCAGGGTTTACTAGTCTAGTTGCCATAATTTTTGATCTCCATTATTTCAATTTTATTCTTTAATACTTTAAATATACCAATAATATACGACATAGGGCAAATCACAATGTCTGCTAAAATTGAACCCATTGTTCTTTTATTATAAATTTTATGATAATAGAAATCGCGGGTTCTCAATCGACACCATTCGGATTTGGAGATTAGGTTATCTGCAATAACTTTGCCCCATACATCATAGCCTTCTTGCCAAAATATATTTTTATTGCGGTGCCATGCTCGAAGTTTTTTTACTTCCGTAAGAGACATATTGCCTTTTTTATAAGCTGCCGTACAACAGTGCGATCCCCCACCACCATCATCACTGCCTGAATCACGATTGTCAACAACATTTTGTGCGGTTGAATTAGTCGATAGTGGACCGCTAGTATGAAATGCGGCAGTATTGGCAGATTGCATATCGTAAGAATTATACCATGTGTTACCCACACTATAAGAATACAGAGGTTGAGGAGAACGGTCATCACCGCCGTTATTATTGTCTGGCGCAGCCGGCACATGAACCGTATAGACTGGCGGCGGCGGGGCCGGCGCAACATAAACATGTGAACGTTCTGTACCTCTTCCAAATTTTGGTTCTGACATCGATTTTTTCCTCTTATTCTCTATTTATTCTCAAACAACATCGCCATATACAGTACCACCCAAATCATTTAATGTAACTCCATTGCCAATTATTGCTTTACCGCCGGAACCGCCAAGGTAATTATCAGCGTTGCCACCACTTGCAGCCCAACCACCACCACCACCATGTTTACCGTATCCTTCACCGGCTGCCGTTCCTTGACCACCCGCCGTTGCAGTACCGCCGCGCATATCACCACTGTGGTGTACGTACTGGTAAACCAGACTTCCGGTTTGTACACCAGGCAGTCCTCCACCACCTTCTTGGGCCCCACCATAACGGTCATCACTAGAGTCCCGCCAATAACCACTATGGCCACCAGCATGTCCTAAGTTAATATTTTGACCTGCGCCGCCGCCTGCATTGGCACCATTTTTGATTCCACCACCACCACCACCGCCAGCGATCCAGCCAGTAGAGTAATTATTAATTATCACAGAACCAGTAGATAGGTTTTCAATTGCATCAGCGCCATCGTGTCCATATCTTCGATTATGTGGGTGACTACTTGCAAGCCTTGCACCATAACCACCTAGACCAATAATTTTTCCGTAATTATTAATAGTAACTACTACTTCTGATAATGCAGCGGGAATCGAAAAAGTTGGAAACCCTTTGGTCTCTCCTAGCGTGTCGTTGAGAATACCGCCCGGCGCATGTCTTTCAACATAAGGATATTGAATACCATACACAAATACATTTTCATTGATTTTCAAATTAATATTTTGTTTTTTGGAAGCTGTCCACCCCGCAAACTGTGCATTTTCTAATAGGTTATATCCTGCTATATTACTATCAACAACTAAGTCTATATAATCTGAAATTATTGGATCGTCTGGTAATTCAATCGAACCACTAAATCTAGTCTTGTTATTCATTACATAAAATCCACCAGAACACATACCAGAAATTTTTGTTCCAAGATCTGCATCGCTAAATACAGAATTGCCGGCAGAAGCGAAATTGCTTCCTGTATTATCTTCTAAAACATGTTCTGTACCATTTCTTACCCAAGAGTATAGTTCTCTGGTACTTCCATCAAACATTGTACTTTCAAGTCCACTAGAGTCGAGTTCATAGACTTCTTGTTGAGCGATCACATGTTCTTGCGTACCCGCAGCAGGGCCTAATGTGATAGATTTTGGAGATTTTCCGACCCACCCTTCTGGCGATGTACTTTCTATTAAATTAAATTTTGCAGAACTGGAATATGTAGTATCACTTCCTACAGTTGTAACAAATACTACATTACATTTGGGAATTGCCCAGTTGTTCTGTGTTTCTTCATCTGCACCGGACCAACCCTGTCCATTACCAACAACTTCTTCGATTTCAGAACCACCATCTGGTTCTATATAAAGTTGTTGTGGTATTGGATTTTTGGTAAGTATTTCTGCAATTCCTCTAACAGTTACAGAATTGTTACCAATATTACAAAATTTATTTTTTAATTCCAGATCACCATTTTTGGTAATCCTAGAACTAAATCTTAGAAAATATTTTCTGGGAACTAATCTAGTTCCACCTAAAACTTTAACTTTAGTTTCTGTAGTTGTTGAATTTTGTAAATTATCAACACCCTTTATAGAAGTACCAGCACTATAAGATCTTGCGATCACATATCCGTCACTATCTTCCAATACCCACCCTGCATGGGTCATAGTAGTAAACTGGGCCCCATAAGATCCCCACAATTCAACTCTACCTTCTCCACCTTCAGAATTTGCTGAATATGTTTGATAAGTGTCGTTGTTTTGAGTACTCCATTCATTATAGTATTCTATAGATTGTCTACCACCTCTACCGACTTTGATATGAATAATATCGCCAGGAGAAGTTTCAAAATCTCCCAGATAGGCAGTCATTGCTCCATCCCCACCATCGGTTGTAGTAAAACTATTATCTATTCCTCTACCACCGTGTTGCCCAGCATTTCCACCAGCACCGGCTAGTGGTTGTTGATTTCCAGTATATTGTTGTTCAGTACCAGAAGAACTAAACGGAACTTCTATGCGCGGAGAAGAACCAATACCATAAATAGAATCTCCACCCTTACCGTTGATAGATATTGCAGAATGTACGTTACCAAGGCGTTCGTTGTCTCTATAGATAATATTAATAGAGACTCCATTATTTGCAAAAGAGGTTACATTATTTCTAACGTCATTAATGCCGGCAACATATACAGCATTTTCTGGTGTATCTGCATTAGAGTTTACCTGAGAAGTTTTTATACCACCAGTAACTTGAATATTTTCTGACGAACTGGACAATCCACCACCCTTACCACCGGGCACCGTGACAGAAAATCCATCACTCCAAACAGATGTTTCTTGTCCATCCATTCCACTGTCTACATTCGATAAAAGTTTTTTATTTTTGAGATCTGTACTATTGTAAATAGTTTTTGCGGTTGATCCAGAGCCACCGCCACCAGTTGCAACTATACGCAATCTTTTAAATTTTTTAGGAACAGATAATTTCCAATAACCGGCTGGAAAAAAATTATTAGTATCAGAGTTTTGATATGAACCGGCATCAGCTGAACCAGACGCATAGTTTTTATACAATCTTTCAAACTTAGTATCTTCGCCCAGAACAGTACCAGTTTGAATTGTTAATGCTGGAATGGTGATTTCATTATATGAATGGTAACATAAAACTTCCATAGAACCTAGAGTATTATTTCTACCGACATATTCTTTTGCGTTATCTTGCAAATCTTCCCAACCATTAATTCCTCTAGTGAAATTATAAAAATAATCAGTACACAGCTCTGGAATTTGAAACTTATATTCGTCTTGTACCCCAGTTCCATAAAAATCGGACCATTTTATTTGTCCACTTGTCGGAATTGTTGCATTTCCCTGATTATTTGGAACATTTACACCACCCATATAATATTCAGAAATTTTATGTGGAGAAGAATTTGTATTCGGAAAAAAATTAACAACTATTTCAGATGTTGATATTTTTCCTTTTTTTGTAATCGCCATTTTAAAATATACTTTCTAATTTAAGGAATGTCTGCATAAGCAATAATATCACCAGAACATTGAATAGTTTTAGAAGTTCCATCTCCCTTAACCAGTAATGGGGCAGTGATTGTAAGTGTACCAGCCATAGTTTGGGCAATATCTTTTCTTAAATAATAATTAGAAGTTCCTTGCGACAATGGCAATATCATAGCATATAATGAATTTATTGCAGAAACAAGAGTAGTAGTATCGGCAATTCCACTATTAAGAGTGGTTATATCACCTGTCTCCGCTTGTAATGATCTTGTTCGAATATTACTCAGATTTGTAGTGATATTTTGTTTGGCAAGAGTGAGAGAATCATCTATAGTCTTTAATGCGGCATCTATTAATTCATCTGCACCCTTTAACGTGGTCGCAGTGTTAATATAGTTTAAAGAAGTATTTGTAGTATAGGTTCCATCAGTACCAAGTCCACTATTAACTTGAGTGGCCGACAATTCATCACTCACAGCCGACACAGTAGACGCAAGCGCTGCAGCGGTA